>ULLE01003735.1_pt1 | contig 22075 bp, 19 predicted proteins | sample 1951331 | NCBI WGS metagenome assembly ULLE01 (sample SAMEA4835518, study PRJEB28245) | human gut metagenome | biome: gut microbiome; material: fecal sample | place: Denmark | collected 2008
AATACTTTTTTGCAGATTTTTTGAAGATTTTCTGTAAACTGCTGTGAACAAGACGGTTGCAGGTGAACATTTTTTGATACTCACAAAAGCGGACGGAAACAGCCCTACATTATGTATTTCGCGCGGGCGTACGTACGCGCGCATATATGCATACGTAAACAAACAGGAAGAACATAACAGTTGCATATAGGAAAAACAGGTTGAAAAATCATTCTCCAGCGAAAAAGAACGGCCGAAACGCGGCAAAATTGATCCGCAAACAAGGATTTCTTCTTGAAAAACCGGAAAGAAAAACCTGAAAAAGTCCGCTCTTAGAGACCGTAAAGATTTGATTTCCGAGAAAACTTGTTCCAAAACCGACGATTTCTTATGCCGTTCCACAACCCTCAAAGTGAAACTAGCCTTCATTTTTCCTGCTCGATGGGGAAATGCAGGTTGGAATTTCTCCTCCCGAAGACAGAAAAATCAGAAAGAATCCCGCAAAACAGGAAACTGGATAACAAATCTATCCGGGAACCGTAGTTTTCCATATGGAATAGCAAAAGACACTCCAGCAATCTTATGCCGCAGGCACATTTTTGCCAAAGACTCCCAACATTTTCTATGTTTTCCTTTCGGAAAACGTATGTTTCCGCCCTGGAAAACGTACGTTTCCCGAAAGAGAAACATACGTCTCTCCTGACGGAAACATAAAAATCTTAAATGCAACCAAGGATTATCTCACCGCCATTTCTTCAATACGGAAGGCTTGAAGGAGAAGATACGGAACGCATAAAGAAAAAACAAACGGACATTTACAAAGGAAAACAAAAGAAACGGCTTGAAGAAAAACTTACAGAAAAACGAACAAATAGAAAACGGCTCAGCAATCAGAAAAAAGGACACCTTGCATACGGACATAAAAAAAGGAGTTCCGCTGAACTCCAACCTTTGTTAACCTTAAATCTAATACTATGAAAAACACAGTGCAAAAGTAAGCATTCCCGGAAAAACCACAAAGAATACAGCCGAAAAATCATGTTTTACAACACATATTAACCATCTATACCCAACCGATAAAATCCATTAACAAATAAAGATGATAAACTAAAAAAATACAGAACTGCCTAAAGCAATCCTGTATTTCTTCGCTACTACATAATAAGATTACTGAATTATTTGATTCGCTTATAACCGTATACCGCCAAATCCCCCAGTTCTTCCTCAATACGCAACAATTGGTTGTATTTTGCCATACGGTCGGAACGGCTCAACGAGCCAGTTTTAATCTGACCGCTGTTCGTAGCCACTGCAATATCAGCAATTGTCGCATCCTCTGTTTCTCCCGAACGGTGAGAGGTCACTGTGGTATATCCATGACGGTGAGCCATTTCAATGGCATCCAGTGTTTCACTCAACGAGCCGATTTGATTTACCTTAATTAAAATAGAATTGGCACAACCCATTTCTATTCCTTTTGACAGGAATTCCACATTGGTAACAAACAAATCATCCCCTACCAATTGGCAACGGTTTCCGATTCGTTCCGTCAGTTTCTTCCATCCTTCCCAGTCATTTTCGCTCATTCCATCTTCAATGGAGTCTATCGGATACTTATTAATCAATTCTTCCAGGTAGGCAATCTGTTCATCAGAGGTACGTTTTTTCCCGTTTTCACCTTCAAAGATGGTATAATCATATACCCCATCTTTATAAAACTCGGAAGAAGCACAGTCCATCCCAATCATCACGTCTTTTCCAGGTACATAACCAGCCTGCTGGATGGCTGCTAAAATAGACTCCAACGCATCTTCCGTACCTTTCAATGCCGGAGCAAATCCTCCTTCATCTCCCACTGCCGTACTCAGTCCACGATCATGCAGCACTTTTTTCAGAGAATGGAATACTTCTGCTCCCATACGCAGCCCTTCCCGGAAAGAAGGAGCACCTACCGGACGGATCATAAATTCTTGGAAAGCAATGGGGGCATCGCTGTGTGAGCCTCCATTAATGATATTCATCATCGGAACCGGCATCACAAACGTATTTACTCCTCCAATATAACGATACAAAGGAATATCCAAATAAGCAGCGGCAGCTTTCGCTACAGCAAGCGATACCCCCAAAATGGCATTAGCTCCCAACTTAGACTTTGTGGGAGTACCGTCCAACTCCAACATTTTTTTATCAATGCTCCGCTGCTCAAAAACAGACCATCCAATCAAGGCTGGAGCAATCACTTTGTTTACATTATCTACTGCTTTTAGTACTCCCTTACCTCCATAACGATGCGCATCCTTGTCGCGCAGTTCCAATGCTTCATGTTCACCTGTAGAAGCTCCCGACGGAACAGAAGCACGTCCTACCACGCCAGATTCCAGTCTTACTTCTACCTCTACGGTAGGATTACCTCGTGAATCAAGTATTTCACGACCTTTGATTGATTTAATTTTCATATTGATGTGATTAAAAAATTCTGATATACAAAAATGAGTAAACTCCAACATCTATACAATACCTCAATTTAGGTATTTTGTTTCTTAATTTCCAGAAATAAAAAAAGGACTGTGACTTCAAACTGCCACAGCCCTCTTCCGTCATTTATGCAATCAAAAAAATGGATTTTAATAATTGTTTTTCTTCACTTCAAAATAAGCCTGTGGATGCAAGCAAGCCGGACATACTTCAGGAGCTTCCTTTCCTACATAAATATATCCGCAGTTACGGCACTGCCATACCACTTCTACGTCTTTCTTGAAAACCTTTTCGTCTTCAATGTTCTTCACGAAAGCCAGGTATCTTTCTTCATGACCTTTTTCGGCTACAGCAATTTCGCGATACATCTTTGCAATGGCTGGGAAACCTTCCTCGTCTGCAATGTCAGCAAACTTCGGATAATCCAGACTCCATTCTTCGTTTTCACCTGCAGCGGCTGCTTTCAGGTTTTCCAACGTAGAACCGATTACTCCGGCAGGATAGCTGGCTGTAATTTCCACCATTCCACCTTCCAACCATTTGAACATTCTCTTGGCGTGTTCCTTTTCCTGTTCAGCGGTTTCCAAGAAAATAGCTGAAATCTGTTCGAAACCTTCTTTCTTGGCTGCACTTGCAAAATAAGTATAGCGCATTCTGGCTTGTGATTCACCTGCAAAAGAGATTGCCAGATTTTTCTCGGTTCTTGTTCCTTTGATGCTTTTTCCCATATCTATTAGTTATTAAGTTGATGAATAAATTACGTTTTTAGGTTCACATTGCAAAGATAGTACTTTTATTCAGATTTGTAATCATTACAATTTTATTTTCTACTTTATTAACGATTTATCCATAAAGGTCTTTACAGAAAAAACAAATGAAAGTGGAAAAAGTTTTCAGAATCGCCTGAAAACAATCGATCTAACTCCAGGTAATTATCCGGATAATTTTTCATGTACATTTGTCGGATTTACACACTTGAGCACATTTTTAAAAGATAATTAAGACAAAATATCCCTGAATACCAGAAAATGTATACTTTTGTGCCTCTTTTTAAATTATTCATATTCAAAGATAGATGAAAGGATTAGAATTCAAACCCAAACTTTTCACTATGATGAAAACCTATACCAAGGCCGACCTGATGACCGACCTGATGGCAGGTATTATCGTAGGAATTGTTGCCTTACCATTGGCCATTGCTTTTGGTATTGCCTCCGGAGTCAGCCCGGAAAAAGGAATCATCACAGCCATTGTAGCCGGTTTTATCATTTCGTTCCTTGGAGGAAGTAAAGTACAGATAGGTGGACCGACCGGTGCTTTTATTGTCATTATTTATGGCATTATTCAGCAATATGGTATTGACGGACTGATGGTAGCCACGATGATGGCCGGTGTGCTCCTTATATTATTAGGTGTATTCAAACTGGGAACCGTCATCAAATTTATTCCCTACCCTATCATTATCGGTTTTACCAGCGGTATTGCCGTCACAATTTTCACCACGCAGATTGCCGATATTTTCGGACTCAACTTCCAAGGTGAAAAGGTTCCGGGAGACTTCATTGGAAAATGGATTCTTTATTTCCATCATTTTGATACAGTGAACTGGTGGAACGTCATTGTCAGTGTGGTCAGTGTGGTCATCATTGCCATTACTCCCAAGTTCTCCAAGAAAGTGCCGGGTTCACTGGTCGCTATCATTCTGGTTACTGTCGGAGTTTACTTCTTAAAAATGTATGGCTATGTGACTTGCATCGATACCATCGGCGATCGTTTCAGCATCAAATCACAACTTCCGGTCGCAGCCGTTCCGGCACTCGACTGGGAAGCTATCAAGAATCTTTTCCCGGTAGCCATCACAATAGCTGTATTGGGAGCCATTGAATCTCTGCTTTCAGCAGCTGTGGCCGACGGTGTCATCGGCGACCGTCACGACTCCAATACGGAACTTATCGCTCAAGGTATCGCCAACTTTGTATCCCCTATCTTCGGAGGTATCCCAGCCACAGGAGCCATTGCCCGTACCATGACCAACATCAACAACGGAGGTAAGTCGCCCGTAGCCGGTATTGTACATGCCGTAGTATTGTTACTCATCCTTCTATTCCTGATGCCTCTGGCTAAATACATCCCTATGGCCTGTCTGGCCGGTGTACTGGTCATCGTTTCTTATAACATGAGTGGATGGAGGGTGTTCAAAGGACTGTTGAAAAACCCAAAATCGGATGTAGTGGTACTGCTCATCACCTTCTTCCTGACGGTTATTTTCGATTTGACAGTAGCCATTGAAGTCGGTTTGGTTATTGCTTGTGTATTGTTCATGAAACGTGTTATGGAAACAACCAAGATTTCCGTCATTACCGATGAAATAGATCCCAACAACGAATCCGACCTGGAAGTACACGAAGAACACTTGGCCATTCCACAAGGTGTGGAGGTGTATGAAATCAACGGTCCGTATTTCTTCGGTATCGCTACCAAGTTTGAAGAAATCATGTCACGGTTGGGCGACCGTCCTAAAATCCGCATCATCCGTATGCGAAAAGTTCCCTTCATTGATTCCACAGGTATTCACAACCTCACGACTCTGTGTGAAATGTCACAGAAAGAAAACATTCACATCATTCTGTCGGGAGTCAATGAAAAAGTACACGAGGTGCTGGAAAAATCCGGCTTCTATGAATTGTTAGGAAAAGAAAATATCTGCAGCAACATCAACGAAGCACTGGAAGTCGCTACTCGGGAAATCGCTGAAATCAATGCAAAATAAAAAGTTAAAATAGAAACTCCCATTCTGTTAAAATCAAAATAGGATTTAACAGGATGGGAGTTTTCTTTAAATCATGTTATAAAACCCGTTATTTTCACCTCAGGAGTTGCATTATTCCTAGAATTCCGTACCTTTGTACTGTGTTTTTCATAGTATTAGATTTAAGGTTAACAAAGGTTGGAGTACAGCGGTACTCCTTTTTTTATGCTCTTACTTCAGAAAATCACCACTTCAACCGCACCTGAAACTGTAAATCATATTTCTGATTTCCTAAGATTTCCTCTGCTCCTGAACTGATTAGATTACGGTCTCTATAATGCGTCCATCCCCATTTCATTTGGAAAAAGACACGTTTCTTCCAATTATAATCCAAACCTACAGCCAGCCTTTCTCCTCTACCATACAATGCCCCCATGGAAAACGCATACAGCAATCCTTGTTCATACATATACACTCGCGAAGCATAATCCTCCGTACGGAACCAGGTACCACTTACAAAAGCCCGTAGTGCCCAACGAGGAATCTCCAGTTTCAAATTGCTCCCCACTGCCAGACCATTGGATACTTCTTGCCGGAACACGGAGGAACGCACATATTCCATCACCGTTTTCCACCGGATGTATTTTACCGGTGAATAAGTCAGCTGATAATGGAAACGCTGCCGGATATTGGGTAACACATACTTCTCTTCATCCGAAACCTTATAGTTTTTAGCCTTATTCTTATAGCTATACTTTATCCACATATCCAGTGAATTTAATGGTGAATAAGAAAGTTGAACAACTCCTTCCATTCCGACTGTTTTCTGCTTATCCACCAGATAACGGTACCATGGAAAATAAAAGAAATCTCCATAACACAATAATTTGATGTTCCGCAAGAGACTTGTTTCCAGACCAATAAAAATTCCAGCTTCATTTTGCAGCCTTGAATTTTCACCAAAACCATTACCATACAAACTCTGATATTTTTTATCATAATACCTGTTGATAACTATCCAAGAGGTATTCACAGTTGGTGAATAAGTCAATTGATTCAAGGTCGCTACCTTCCCTTGCTTGTCGACGGCAGTTTCCCCTGAAAAAACAAACTTTCCTTTATACCATTTATAGTTCACTCCCACATTATAAAAATACTTTCCCCGAGGATAATAACGGTTATACAATCTTTCCGCTGGATTCAACATCTTGTTGAAAACATTATAAACAACTGTTAGTCCCCCTTCAAAATACTTTCCATCATAAGTCAAATTACTCCCTGCCAACGTATTAAAGACTGTATTCTTCTTTCCCATATCTTTTTTCAACCGATGATAACCATCGGTTTTCAACGTAGTTATGCACTTATTGTCTGTCGTAGCATCCTGTGGCCGGAAAGAGAAAAAGCAGGTCCAAATCCAGCGTTTGTTCCACTTCCAAGACATCCCTACCCCTTGCAGATAATTAGCCTCATTCATAGACGTATACCTGCTCAACCCTTGTCCTGCACGACTCAAAGCCGAAAAAGAAGTTGCTTTCCCCAGTCCAAATCCCATATTCATCACCAATCCATACCCGAAACTGGCTTTATAATTTCCGGCTACCAATGTGTGCAAATGCCCGAAATCTTTCAACTGTAGAGAAGCACTGTAAAAATCAAAGCCCTTTCGGTTGTAACGCCTGAAAAAAGGTTCTCCTGCATCTTTTTCTGCAGCAAAACTTACATATACATGATCCCGATACTGAAACCTGTACCTCAAATTCACATAAAAAGGATCTCCATAATATCGTTTTGAGGCTAATTTATCCTCTTGTCCGGAAGGAATACCGGCATACCCAGCCTTCTTATTCAAAGGAACGTCCGTTCTTATCCACAATTCCTGTTTATTGTTTTTCCATAAGTTCCTCCAGGAAAAACGTTCTTTACGTACCGGCTCCCCCACATAAAGAAAATCTTCCAAGAAGACCCGTGTCTGCCGGTCCATCCCTTCCACTCCCCACAATTCATTCATACTGACCAACGGCCCGTGTTTATACACATAATAAAGAATGTGTTCAATCATTTTGTCGGACAAAAAAGGCAATTGCTCCAGTTCTTCTTTGGTAACCGTATTCACATTCCATGGATGTTCTGCCAGTTCACTCAATTCTTCGTACCGTTCCCTCCACGAAGCCATCCCCTCTTCTTCACCAATCTGTTCTTCCCACTCCATCCAGGAAGATTGCCCATACAAATTTACACAGGTAAAAATAGCTGATACACAGAAGTAAACGAGTCTTTTCCACATGTTATTAACCTGTTTATACACATCCTATAAATACGTTAATTATGCCACGTAATCTGAATATTATTTCTATTTTTGCGTGTATGAAAAAGAGTCTTCTTATATTCATCGTACTGTGGCTAAGTATCTGCTTCCATACACATGCCCAGGATTTGACCCCTACAGTAATTATAGGTCATAAAGTCCCTGTATGTGTTTATAAAGGAGACACTATACCTTGTGTAACGTTGAGAAACATCTACGTTTACCCGAAACTTAAATTTAAAAACAAACGACAAGAAAGATATTACTATAAACTGGTACGCGACGTAAAGAAAACACTCCCGTTGGCCAAGGAAATCAAAAGAGCGGTGATTGAAACATATGAATATATGGAAACCCTTCCCAACCAGAAAGCCAGAGAGCAACACATGAAACTGGTGGAAAAAGGGTTGAAACAGCAATACACTGCCCGTATGAAGAAACTTACCTTCTCACAAGGTAAACTGTTGATCAAACTGGTCAACCGGGAATGTAACCAGTCTTCTTATCAACTGGTCAAGGCTTTCATGGGACCTTTCAAAGCGGGATTTTATCAGGCATTCGCTGCCCTGTTCGGAGCCAGCCTGAAAAAAGAATACCATCCTGAAGATGACGACAAGATGGTAGAAAGAGTGGTTACACTAGTCGAAAATGGACAGCTATAACACTATAATTCAACAAATTAACAAGTTATCAATAGGATATTCACAAGCGATGTTCAACGCAGTTTGAACAGCTTGTGCGCAAATTCCCATATCATAATGCCTGCCGTAACAGACACGTTTAAGGAATGTTTCGTACCGTATTGAGGAATCTCAATGCAGCCATCGGACATATTCACTACTTCCTGCTGCACACCTTTCACCTCATTTCCCAGCACAATGGCATATTTTTTCCCCTTCTCCAAGGTCAGTTCATCCAGCAAAGTACTCCCCTCACACTGCTCGATGGCCAACACGGTATACCCCATCTCATGCAGTTCATTTACAGCATCTTGCGTGCGGGAAAAATATTTCCAGTCCACCGTATATTCTGCACCCAGCGCCGTCTTATGCATTTCCGGATGAGGAGGAGTAGCCGTAATGCCACACAGATAAATACTGTTTACCAGAAAAGCATCCGACGTACGGAACACCGCCCCTATATTGTGCAGGCTGCGCACTTCATCCAACACCACCACCAGCGGCAGCTTGTCTGCTTCCTTAAACTCTTCCACCGTGAGGCGGTTCATCTCCGTCACCTTCAATTTCCTTAATTCGGCCATAATTCCTATCTTTGAAATACGTTCGGCTGCAAAGATAAAAACTATATTCATAACCCTGTTGAAAACGGTGGAAAAGGTGTAAAAAACGAGCGCATAGAAAATGAAAATTATTTCTTGCAAGATTCCGCAAATCAATTATAGCAGGCTTGAAACCAACAATCCAAAAAACTTAGAAATAATTTTCACTGCCAGTTTAAACACATTCTTCTTGAATTTTCAGAAATGAATCACCGAAAAGTTTTTAACTTTGCAACGTATCAACAATTTGTTAATAGAATCAGTAAAGATAATGATATCAATCAGTAAGCCTGTTTATGAGTGACTGATATCCTTCACCTCAAAGATGATAACGGAAAAACAAAAAAAGAAGCATTATTTTTACGAACACTATTAACGGGATATTATCAGCATCATATTTTCTTTTAAAAAGAAGAAAAAATATAATCTAATAATGAATAAAGAAGAATGGTTGAAAAAGGGTTATGTGGATGAACCCGTAGAAAAGAATCTTGACCTGAAGGCTGAGATTAAGAAGTTATGTCGTGAAAAAGAAGCGGTCATTTTAGGACACTTCTACCAAGCAGACGAAATACAGGAAATAGCCGACTTTATCGGTGACAGTCTGGCACTGGCCCAGTGGGCCGCCAAAACGGATGCGAAAATTATTGTGATGTGTGGAGTACACTTCATGGGTGAAACCGCGAAAATCCTTTGTCCGGACAAGAAAGTGCTGATTCCTGACCTGAATGCCGGCTGTTCACTGGCCGACAGTTGTCCAGCCGACAAGTTTACTGAATTTGTGAAGGCACATCCAGGATACAAAGTCATTTCGTATGTTAATACCAGTGCAGCTGTGAAGGCGGTGACGGATGTGGTGGTCACTTCTACCAATGCCCGTCAGATTGTGGAAAGCTTCCCGGAAGATGAAAAGCTGATTTTCGGTCCCGACAAGAACTTAGGAAATTACATCAATTCCATTACCGGACGTCAGATGCTGCTTTGGGACGGTGCCTGCCATGTGCATGAGAAATTCTCGGTAGAGAAGATTCTGGAACTGAAAAAGCAGTATCCGGATGCACAGGTGTTGGTTCATCCCGAGTGCAAGGGAGCCGTAGCGAAGCTGGCCGACAAGATTGGTTCTACGGCAGGATTGCTGAAATATGCCATAGCCAGTGACAAGAAAGACTTCATTGTGGCTACCGAAAGCGGTATTCTGTATGAGATGCGTAAGAAATGTCCGGACAAGCACTTTATTCCCGCTCCGCCGGAAGACAGTACCTGCGCTTGCAACGAATGCAACTTCATGCGTTTGAATACACTGGAAAAACTGTATAACACATTGAAGTATGAATGGCCGGAAGTGAAGGTGGATGAAGCAATAGCAAAAGAAGCCATCAAGCCTATTCAGAAGATGCTTGAAATATCTGCCAAGTTGGGACTGTAATTATACAGTCTCAGCTTTTTTTGTTAAGGGCTTTTAATGGCGAGATACATCTTCTTAAAACATGTTATATAGCATAGATTTTAGAAGGGATAATTTGTAGATATCCAGAAAGTCCTTACCTTTGCATCGTGTTTTTCATAGTATTAGATTTAAGGTTAACAAAGGTTGGAGTTCAGCGGAACTCCTTTTTTTATGTCCGTACGTTTCCTTTGTGCCGTATACCGCACAGAGAATGCTTTATCGTTAAGGAAATAAGCTGAAAATTCATCGTTACTTTTTACGTTTTTCTGCCCAGAAACGTACGTTTCCGGCAAGGAAAACATACGTTTCCGCATAGAGAAACATACGTTTTCCTTTGCGGAAACCTAAAAAATGCAACGAGTTTCTCTCTTTTTTGTACGTGAGTTTTCAATTTTTTCAAGAGCAATTGGATAAAAACAAACAGTCATTGCTGGATAGCCTCGTTTTAGATTTAAAAAAGATGATTTTAATAATGCTTGAAAATCAGTTATTTGTGATTTTATGCAGAAAAAAGACGAAAAAAAGTGATGGAAAAGTTTGTGGGTTTCAAAAAATGCACTACCTTTGCAACCGCAATCGAGAGAGAAAGCAACGAAAGAATGAAATAATGGTGCGTTAGTTCAGTTGGTTAGAATACATGCCTGTCACGCATGGGGTCACGGGTTCGAGTCCCGTACGCACCGCAAAATAGTAAGCTCTGATTCAGAAAAGAATCAGGGCTTTTTTATTTTGAGTATTTTCTGAGGGTCGGAAAGGAGAAGGGGTATGTGGAAATATTATGCGCTATTGTCGGCTTTCTTTGCGGCATTGACAGCCATTTTTGCAAAAGTGGGAGTAAAGAATATCAACTCAGACTTGGCTACGGCGATTCGGACCAGTATCATTCCATTGATTACGTGTGGCAGCATCGTCATGCTACTAAAATAAAAAGAACGAAGGATGCCTTGGTGACAGATTTTGTCACGGGGGCATCCTTCTTTTCAACTCAAATCATAATTAGTGCTTATTCCTGTACTTCACCTTTTTCGTTGTAAATCAACGTAGCGGTGTTTTCTTCCAAGTCGGCCAATACCACCTTATAAGTTTTCACACCGTCGGTTTCTTCTACATATGCTGCCTTGATGGTCCATTCTGCATAATCTTTTGTGATGGCATCCTGAACAGCTTGAGGAAGATCTTTTACCTCAATGGGTTTGAATTCGTTGACTACGGTTACAGTGTCTGTACTTGCGTTCAGGTTTTCGGCAAATACTACTGAAGTTCCTAATCCCATTACCAATGCTGCTGCTACAAATAACTTTTTCATATTGCTTTTAATTTAAATAGTTAGTAAGTAAGTTTGTTTACGATAAGTGTAGTTCAACTATGATGCCAAACTTCATATTCTATACTAATTATTTGATAATCAGTATTAACTTTATTTTCTTATTCATTTAATTGGTGGAATTATGGGTAATTTCTTCTCATTCTTTTGTGGATATTTTGTACAATTCTACAAAGTAGGAGAGAGAAATATGGATAAATGCAGCAGCTTGAATAGGCTTTCTACTTTTCTCTTATACTGAAAGAAAATTGAGAATAAATTATAAAAAATCCAGTGTTTTTGAATTTTTCTTCGATATATATGCATTATTTGTTGTACTTTTGCCGCACCTTGTCAAGCAATGAGATTTTTTGCTTGGAATAGATGATTAAAATCACCGTTCATTTTTAGAGAAGAGAGTACATTGGGAATCTACGTCGGTAGAATCATTTTATTACAAATTTAGATAACCCTATGAACATGTTGAAAATTTTGTCCGTAGCTTTATTAGGTATGTGTGTACTTTTTCTTAGCTGTAAAAAAGAGAAACTTTCTGTGAATAACGATCCTTCTGTAGTCGAAATTACGGTTTGCAATCCGAAAGGAGAGCCTTTGGGAAATACGATTGTCAAGATGTACGATGAGACTACTTACGAAGCTTTTAAAGAAAAACAGACTACCAAAGCATTGTGGGAGGTAGTGACTGATAAAAATGGAAAGGCGACTTTTGTGCTGGAGCGTCAGAAATGGTTTGTGAGCACACAGTATAGAGAACTGATGTTTGTGGTACTTGAAACTTTGGATGCCGCCAATTATGAGTGGTGGAGCAAGGGAGGAACAGTGACAGCTGGGAAAAAACAATCTTTTAAGATAGTAGTGAACCGTCAGGAAGCAGCTAAGGAAATAGAAAAGAGAGAAGAGCAGCCTGAAGAAAGTCCGTTTTTAATCGAAAATGGAGTACTCAAAGGAATAAAAGATCCTACGTTGTCGCAAGTGATAATTCCTTCTGGAGTGAAAAGCATCGCTCCAGAAGCTTTTTGGGAGTCGAATGTGGAATCTTTGGTACTCAATGAAGGGTTGGAGTCTATCGGAGTACAAGCGTTTGCCAGAAGCAAGAAATTGGCTTCTGTGTCTTTTCCGTCTTCCTTGAAGGTAATCGAGAAACATGCGTTTGAAGATTGTGTGTCGTTGACGAAAGTAAATCTTTCTCACACTGCGGTAGAAGAAATCGGTTCAAATGCATTTCGTGAAACCGGAGTGAAAGAGGTGGCATTTCCCGCTTCCCTGAAGAATATAGGCCCGCAAGCTTTTTTGCAGACCCAATTGGAAAATGTGGTACTTCCTGTAAGTGTGGAAGAGATTGGACCGGAAGCTTTTCGGGAAGTAGTATCGTTGAAGTCAATTACTCTGCCGAATAATATACAAAAGATAGGTTGGCAGGCTTTTTACGGTTGTACTAAGTTGGCGAATGTGAATTATGCCGGTTCTATGAAATCGGCAGAGGGAGTAGTGGAAAGTGCGGCTTTTGAAGGCTGTGAGGCATTGACACGAATCATTCTTCCGCAAAGCATAGCTGAAGTTCAAGAAGGTGTATTCATTGAATGTAACAAGTTAACACAAATCATTCTGCCGGAGAATGTGAAAAAAATCGGAGGTTATGGACTGAGAACGAATCATCCTGTGGAAAAGATTGTGTTTAAAGGTGGAAAAGCGCCTGAGGTGGAAGATTCTTCTCTGCCTTTTGTAGACGATCTTACTTCTATCGTGGTACCTAAGGGTAAATTGGAAGAGTATAAAGCTGCTTATGTGGACTATCAGAAAATCATGACCGAAAATCCCTGAATTTTTATATAATAGGGAAACAGCGTGTACAAGCTAAGATAAAAGCAGTGTACACGCTGTTTTTTTATGGAAATTTTCTGTGTATTCTGTCTGCTTTTAAGAATAAAACTAAAAGATATTTTCGTATTTTTGTGGAGAACCAAGATGTGGGTTGTACGTAAAAACGAGATAGCGATGAAAAACAGAAAATGGAGTTGTGTCGCTGTAATGATAGCGGCATTGTTATTTGTGGGTTGCGGTGGACGATCCAAACAAAAGACAGAAAGCGAGATGAACACAGACAGCACAAACGTAGCATCTGGCCAGATTCAGATGCAGAAAGACAGTATGTTGGCTACTCTTACATTGGATGGAATGAAGGTGACTTGGATTCGTGACAACGCCCAGGCACGTCTGATGCCTCGCACCTTATTTCCGGATGCCAGCGATGCACTGATAGACAGTCTTTCGTTACAGAATGGGGTACCTGCTTCTATCAGCACCTTCTTGGTGGAAAAAGACGGCGTACGCATGCTTTTCGATACCGGAATGGGCGCACCCGATAGTCAATTGCTGGAAGGATTGAAGGCTTTGCACATCAGTCCGGAGGATATCAACTACTTGTTCATAACCCATTTTCATGGAGATCATATCGGTGGTATGATGAAAAACGACAGTGTGGTCTTTCCGCGCGCAGAAGTCTATGCTTCCCAAGTGGAATACGATGCATGGATGAAGATGCCGACGGAACAGAAAGCACAAGTGGAGAAAACCATGAAGGCTTACAAGAATCATTTGCATCTCTTTGCATTCGGAGATACCCTTCCAGGAAATGTAGTAACCATGAACGCAGTGGGGCATACTCCTGGACATACCGTGTTTCAGGCAGGAAAGTTGCTGGTGATAGGGGATTTGTTCCATGGAGCGGCCTTACAGGTTATCCATCCTGAAATCTGTGCACAGTATGACATGGACAAGAAAGGAGCCATTAAGAGCCGTAAATATTATTTGCAGTATGCCCGTGAAAACGGACTGACAATCGCAGGCATGCACTTGCCGGTGCCAGCCTTTATGAAGTAAGAAAACAGGACGTATAGATGAATAAACAGACAGCGTGTACAAATGCTTGATAGCAGGCGTACACGCTGTTATTTTTTATAAGATGCACTTTTTTATTAGTAAGAAGCACTGGCGTCGATACCCGCTTCTTTTACGAGCCGGACAATGCGGTCCAGTTCTTCGTGGGTAGCTTTCTGGAGCTTCTGGTCAGGCGTTTCCCGGTCGATGGTATAAACCATTACCTGACGGGGACGAATCTGCTTGACGGCTTCCAGCCAAGGCAATACATATTTGTCGGTGGTATTGTCCACATCTTTTCCTTCGTCGGTAGTACCTTTCAGGAAAATAGTCTGGATAATCAGGTTGCCATTAAAAGCTTTCAGGCCTTCAATGATGTCTTCCACCTGATAGTTCCCGGTTGGGCGGTCGACGGTCTGTATATAATTTGGGTCTATCGTATCCAATTTCAGAATGTTGTTGTCCACTTTGTTCAGGGCAGCAAAAACCTTTGGGTTGTGGATAAAGGTAGAGTTGCTCAATACACTGACCTTGGCATTGGGGAAATACTTGTCGCGCAAGGCCAGGGTGTCGTCGATGATTTCCGGGAAATACGGATTGGCAGTCGGTTCTCCATTGCCGGCAAAAGTCAGCACATCCGGAGAGGGACCGTTTTCTTTCATGTCGGCCAGGCGTTTTTCGAGTGCTTCGCGTACGGCTTCACGGGTTTGTACTTTCTGTTTCGGACGAAAGTCCTTGTTGTATCCGCATTCGCAATAAATGCAGTCGAACGTACAGAATTTGCCGTCAGCGGGCAGCAGGTTAATGCCGAGCGATACACCCAGACGGCGGCTGTGGATAGGGCCGAAGATAGGGGCCGGATAAATAATGGTTGACATAGGCGTTACGGTTTATCTTCCTTTTACTATTTTTTTGATGTCATTCAGTTTGTTCAATGCCTCCAGTGGAGTAAGGTTATTCACGTCCAAGTTCAGGATTTCATCTCGAATCTGGCATAGTACGGGGTCGTCCAACTGGAAGAAACTCAATTGTATGCCGTCGGAAGAAGCCTGCTTGGTTGGTTGCGGTTTTGCGGAAATTCCTTCCTGCCGGTTTTCCGCTTCCAGCTGATGCAGGATTTCATCAGCACGTTTCACGATGGATTTCGGCATACCTGCCATTTTGGCCACATGGATACCGAAAGAGTGCGCACTGCCGCCGCGTTCCAGTTTGCGGAGGAAAATCACCTTGTTGTCCACTTCCTTGACCGACACGTTGTAGTTTTTGATACGTTTGAACTGACTTTCCATGTCGTTCAGTTCGTGATAGTGGGTGGCAAACAACGTACGAGCCCGGGCTTTCTTATGCTCATGGATGTGTTCTACGATGGCCCAGGCAATGGAAATACCGTCGTAAGTGGAAGTTCCTCTACCTAATTCGTCGAAAAGTACCAGACTTCGCGGCGAAATGTTGTTCAGGATATTGGCTGCCTCGTTCATCTCGACCATGAAAGTAGATTCGCCCACGGAAATATTGTCACTGGCTCCCACACGGGTGAAAATCTTGTCCACCAGTCCGATATGGGCACTCTCGGCCGGCACGAAGCAACCGATTTGGGCCATGAGGGTAATCAAGGCAGTCTGACGGAGCAGGGCAGACTTACCAGCCATGTTTGGTCCCGTGATGATAATAATCTGTTGCTCTTCCGTATCGAGGTACACATCGTTGGCAATGTATTTTTCTCCTGGAGGAAGCTGTTTCTCAATCACCGGATGTCGTCCCTGACGGATGTCGAGAACATCGTCATCCACCACATTCGGACGGATGTACTTGTTGGTACGGGCCACGTTGGCAAACGACAGCAGACAGTCCAGTCGGGCTATCTGTGTGGCATTAATCTGGATGGCCGGAATAAATTCCGCCAAGTCGGTGACCAGTTCGTTATACAGGCGAGTTTCTAAAATCAGAATTTTGTCTTCTGCTCCTAAAATCTTTTCTTCATATTCTTTCAGTTCCTGCGTGATGTAACGTTCCGCGTTGACCAGCGTCTGCTTGCGTATCCATTCGGCCGGTACCTTGTCCTTGTGTGTATTGCGTACTTCGATATAGTAACCGAATACGTTGTTGTAAGCGATTTTCAGACTCGGAATACCCGTCAATTCACTTTCCCGTTGCTGGATTTGCAGGAGGTAGTCTTTGCCGGAATACGCAATCTTTCGCAGTTCATCCAGTTCCGCGTTGACACCGTCGGCAATTACTCCACCTTTGTTGACCAGCAGGGGAGGGTCGTTGTTTATTTCCTTGGCTATCTTATCGCGGATGGAAGCACAGAGATTCAGTTGCTCACCAATTCGGCGCAGACTGGGATTGTCGGCATTCAGGCACGCATTTTTAATTGGTTCAATGGCCTGAAGGGCTATTTTCAGCTGTACTACCTCACGAGGTGAAATACGTCCTACGGCGGCTTTTGAACTGAGTCGTTCCAAATCACCTATCTGGTGCAGCTTCTCTTCGATGAAATCCTTGAAATCCGGTTCCTTGAAAAAGAATTCCACCACATCCAACCGTTCGTTGATGGGTTTGATATCTTTTAGAGGGAAGACAATCCAGCGTTTCAACATTCGGGCTCCCATCGGACTGATGGTATGGTCGATGATGTCCAGTAGGGAAGTTCCCCCTTCGTTCATGCTGTCAATCAGTTCCAGACTGCGTACGGTGAATTTATCTAGTCGCACGTAGCGGTCTTCTTCGATACGGGAGAGCGATGTGATGTGTCCAATTTGGTAATGCTGGGTCATGTCGAGGTACTGAAGAATGGCTCCGGAAGCAATGATGCCATTGTGCAGATTTTCCACTCCAAAACCTTTGAGGTTTTTGGTTTCGAAGTGCTTCAGTAACTTTTCTCGGGCAGAAGTCTCATTGAACACCCAGTCTTCCAGTTCGAACGTGAAGAACTTGTTGCCGAAGTTGCCTTCGAACATGGGCTTCTTGCCTCGTTCAAAAAGCACCTCCTTCGGGGCAAAGTTATTCAACAGCTTGTCGATGTAGTCAGTAGGTCCTTCGGAAGTGAGGAATTCACCGGTAGATATGTCGAGAAAGGCGATACCGCAGGCCGTTTTACCGAAATGAACGGCAGCCAGGAAGTTGTTTTCCTTGTACGACAACACATTGTCGTTGATGGCTACACCCGGAGTCACCAGTTCCGTAATTCCACGTTTGACGAGTTTTTTGGTGGTTTTCGGATCTTCCAGCTGGTCGCAGATGGCCACTCTTCGGCCGGCACGGATCAGCTTGGGCAAGTACGTATCGAGGGCATGGTGAGGAAATCCAGCCATCTCCACCGTCTTGCTTTGTCCGTTGGCGCGTTTGGTTAAGGTAATTCCCAGAATCTCGGCTGCTGCCACGGCATCTTCGGAATAAGTTTCATAAAAGTCTCCGCACCGGAAAAGCATGATGGCATCCGGGTGTTTGGCCTTTAAGTCAAAATATTGTTTCATCATCGGGGTTAGTACCACCTCTGTATCTTTTGCCACGGTTCAGTCCTTTCTTTAATTTAGTTCATGATATTTCCTGCAAAGATACTTTAAAAGCCTGAAATGAAAAAAGTATTTTTCAGGGATGCTATTTAAATTCAGTTTAAAAAACGAAAAACGGGAGCGGGAATTTCTTAGCTTTGTGGAAATTTAAAGCGAACAGATTATGAGAGAAATCAGTGTGTCCGAATTGAAGGACAATATGTTTGATGCCATTGGCAAGGAGTGGATGCTGGTAACGGCCGGCACACCTGAGAAGTTTAACATGATGACAGCCAGCTGGGGAGGTACCGGCATCCTGTGGGGAAAACCGGTGGCATTCATTTTCATCCGTCCCGAACGTTACACCTATGAATTTATAGAAAAAGGCGATAAGCTGACCCTGTCATTCTTGGGAGAAGCACATCGGGATATCCATAAGATTTGTGGAAGCCAATCGGGTAGGGACATTGATAAAGTAGCTGCTTCCGGCCTGAAACCGTATGTGACGGAAAATGGAAACATTGCTTATGAACAGGCTCGCCTGGTACTGGAGTGCAAGAAGCTGTATGCCGATTTCATAGATGCTGATAACTTTGTGGATAAGTTGTTGATAAACCGTTGGTACGGGGAAGAACATGGAGGATTTCATAAGATGTATATCCTTGAAATAGAACATGTTCTTGTGAAATAACAGCTTATTCACAGGATGTTCACAAGCTGTGGATAACAAAGCGGCCCTACAGGTGAATTTCCTGCAGGGCCGCTTTTATGACTTGTGGGTGAGATACGTTATTCTTGCACTTCTTCGGATGGAGTTTCTGACTTCTTCTCCACTGTCGTATCCTTAAAGATTCGGTTGGTTTCTTCCAGATGGCTGGCATACAAACCGTCGATGATGCCGTCTGCCAGACCGATGACAGGTACATAGATATATGTAGCATGAATGAGATCAGCAATGGTCAGGAAAATATCTCCTGCCGGTACGATGACATCCGCCCGGTCGGGTTTCAGCTGGTATTTCTCCATACGTTCTTCGATGGAGAGTTTTTTCAGTTCCTCATGCAACTGGTGCAAGGTTTCCACCGTTATCCGTTGCTTTTTCTTGTCCTTCTTGTCGGCCAGGCGATACAGTTTGTTGATGTTTCCACCCGAACCGATGATGTTGGTACCCGGGTAAGAAAGCGCCAGTTCCTGCATGTCGTTTCTTAACCGTTCCCATTCTGTATCTTTCACGGCATTGTTCAGGATACGGACCGTACCGATGTTATACGAGCGGCTGCATACCAGCGTGCCTTGCGAAAGTAAGTTGATTTCCGTACTACCACCCCCTACATCTACATACATGTAGTTTCCGTTACGGTCTTCCATACATTCAATGTGGTTGTTGTAAATCATGCGGGCCTCTTCCTGTCCGTCGATGATTTCGATACGGATACCCGTCTTCTTCTCAATCCGTTTGATGATGGCTTTTCCGTTCTTGGCATCGCGCATGGCAGAAGTGGCGCAAGCCCGGTAGTCTTCCACGTCGTAGATTTTCATCAGGTGACGGAACACCTTCATCAGACGCAGCATGTTCTTTTCCTTCTTTTCGGCAATCTTGCCCATGGCAAACACGTCGAATCCCAAGCGAAGAGGCACACGCAGCAACAGTACTTTCGAGAAGAAAGCCTTTCCCTGTTCGTCTTCTTCCACACATTTGATGAGCAGACGTACCGCATTGGAACCAATGTCAATGGCTCCATAATTGGTTTCGCAATTTTTTATGAGATTGTCCATAATAATAGTATTTAAGTTATTCTTCGGAATTTTCGGCCAAGTAGTAATTGTAGAGTGCCTCCTGTGAGCGGAAAGGAGTTTCCTGTCCTTCTTCGCTCCAGAACAAGTTGTCGCCCAGTCCGTCTACCACACGTCCCTGTAAGGTATCTTTCAGTCCGTATTCCACAATCCGTTTCATTTCACCCTTGATGGCCGGGTCATACACTGGGGTGATGACTTCGATACGGTGGTCAAGGTTACGCGGCATCCAGTCGGCAGAACCCAGGAATATCTTTTCGTCTCCTCCGTTGGCGAAGATGAAGATACGTGAATGTTCCAAGTAGCGGTCGATGATACCGTGAATCCGGATGTTGGTGCTCAGATTCGGAATGTTGGTAATCAAGGAACAGTTGCCACGTACCACCAGGTCGATGTCCACGCCTGCTTCGGAAGCTTCATACAGTTTGTCAACCATAATCGGGTCGGTAATGTGGTTGATTTTTATTTTGATGTAGGCCGGTTTTCCTGCTTTCTTGTTCTTGATTTCGTTGTTGATGAGGGTGATGAACTTGTTCTTCATTTCGTTGGGCGAAACGAGGAGTTCCTTGAACTTGATTGGTGTGTAAGGACGTTCGATGAATTCGAATACCTGATTGACATCCTTTACCAGTTTCGGATAAGCCGTCATCAGCATGCAGTCGGTGTACATCCGGGCATTTCCTTCGTGGAAATTACCCGTGCTGATGCAAGCGATATCCGGTCCGGTCTTCATGCCGATGTGCGTAATCTTGGAGTGTACTTTCAGGCCTTCCACCCCGAAAATCACTTTGATGCCTGCATCCTGCATCTTCTTCGACCAGTTGATGTTGGAAGCCTCGTCAAAGCGGGCCAGCAGTTCGATGACCACGGTCACCTTCTTGCCGTTACGGGCAGCTCCAATCAAGGCCTTTACTACCTTGGAATCCTTGGCCAGACGGTAGAGTGTGATTTTGATGCTGGTGACCTGTTTGCTCACGGCTGCTTCCTGCAATACCCGGATAAACGAATCGAAGCTATGGTAAGGCACGTGGATGAAACGGTCTTTCTGCTGGATTTTTTTCAACAGGCTTTCCGGACCGTCGAGTTCCTTTTTCAGGATAGGTGGCCATTTCGGATATTTCAGGTTGCTGTGTCCACAATCCGGGAATTTCATCAAATCCTTGTGGTTCTGGTAGCGTCCGCTTTCAATTACTGTATCCAGGCTGTCGAGGTCGAGTTTTTTCAACACCCTTTTCAACAGGTCTTTTGGCATGTGATTATCGTAAATCACACGGAGCGGTTCGCCTCTTTTGCGGCTCTTTACTCCTTTGGAGATTTTCTGAAGGGTACCCGTACGCAGGTCGTTGTCGATTTCCATTTCCGCATCGCGGGTAAACTTGAAGGCATAGGCTTCAAACTTGTCGTAACCCAGTCCTTCGAAAACCAACGGGAGGCAGCAGCGGATGACATCGTCCAGATACATCAGGTAACTCTTGTTCTCATGGTCGGGTAGCTGTACGAAACGCCCGCAGATATTGACCGGAAGCTCTAAAAAGGCATAGTCCGGGGAGGGCTTGCTGCCACTTTTGCTCACCTTTACAGCCAGGTAAATATTTTCATCGTTTTCACAGTCCAGCAGCTTGATGGCCGAGAACCATACCGGCACGATGAACCCGTTCAGTTTCTCTTTGTAGAAAGACTGGATAAACTGCAGCTGTTCGGGTGTGACTTCCGAATCGGATACCAGATAAATGTTTTCTTTTTTCAGTTCCTGCGTAACCGTGCTTACAGCCTCTTCATAATCTTTTACATAGCGTGCATTCAGTTTTCCAATCTGTTTGAGCAGTTTTTTGGCTTTCTCCCGCTCTTTGGCAGCCGATTTATCCATACATTCGGCAATACGGCTTTGGGAAGCTACTCTTACCCGGAAGAACTCATCCAGGTTGTTGGAATAGATGCCAAGAAAGGCCATCCGTTCCAGCAAGGGCACATGATTACGGGTGGCTTCTTGCAGAATTCTGCGGTTAAAGTACATCCAACTGATGTCTCTTTCCAAATAAGGCTTTTCTTTTTTTCTATTTCTTGTTACCATAAAATCACTTTTTTGCAAAGAAAAGGATTTTATGTTACAAGATGATTTCAAAACGATTATTTAGAATTTTTTACACAAACTCTTCCACCATGTACATGCCATGCAGGGTATTTTGCGGTGCAAAACGCTCTATTTCATTCAGTATGATGTATTCGGCCGACCTTACCCATTCGCCGAACAGTCGATTGGGTTTATAGGTCTGTGCGAAGCGCAACAGGTTGCTCAGGTTGAAATTCCGGTCGATGATGCCGGCGCCGTTCTGCTGGGCATCGAAGGCA
>ULLE01003157.1_pt1 | contig 22015 bp, 26 predicted proteins | sample 1951331 | NCBI WGS metagenome assembly ULLE01 (sample SAMEA4835518, study PRJEB28245) | human gut metagenome | biome: gut microbiome; material: fecal sample | place: Denmark | collected 2008
TGAAATAGATGATTGGAGTGATCAAAGACCTTGTGATATGGGAAGTTTTTCAGTAGAAGATATAAATAAACAAGCAGTTGCATGGATACATACAGATAAATTTAATATTTTAGCTGGGACAACCTATGAGAACTTTATTGACATAATAGAAAAAAATGATGGCAGAATATACTTGCCTAAGGAGGAACATAAAAATTGAAAGAATATAGTATAAGTTATGAGAAAGCAAAACAAGAAACTGAAAAATTAATTGCAGAAGCAGAAAAAAACACAATAACGCATAGATCATTTACAGCAGAATGTTTAAGAAGAATATTAAAAGAGAATGAAGAATTAAAAGAAGAATTGGAAACAGAACAAAATGAAAGATTATTATGTTATATAAGAGAAAAACAAATGATTCCAGTTCAAAAAATAAAAGGCAAGATAGAAGAATTAGATGAAATGATAAATCAAATATCTAAAGGAAATTTACAAAGATATACAGTAGGCGAAATAATTTGTTTCAAAAAGATTTTAAAAGAAATTTTAGAGGAGGAATATAAAAAATGAAAACTTGGGAAGAAATGACAAAATTAGAAAGTAAAACAAAAGTAATGATAGCATTTCATATTATTATGGTTATATTTAGTATAACTGTAGCAATATTAAATAAAGATTTTACTTGGATATTAGTTGCTTTATTATGGGCAGATGTTGCAATAATGGAATATTGTGATGGTAAATTGTTAAAAGGAAGTGAAGCATTAAACGATATTCAAGAAAAACATATCAAAGTTCAAGAAGACATTATAAATATTTTATTGAATGAAACAGCAATTGAAATTGACATAAAAGATATAAAAATACCTAAATATTTTACAAAACCTAATCCTAAAAAGCTACAAAGAAGATTTGATTATTATAAACAAAATAAAAAGTTTGAAGCACCAATAGTTATTGATAGTAATTGTACATTGATAGATGGCTACACATCATACTTAATTGCTAAAAATTATAATAAAACTTCAGTAATTGCTCATTTGAAAAGAGATAAAAAACAATTCTGTAGCAACTGCGGTGTAGAACTTGCAAAAGAGAACAAATATATGGATGGTATGTGTATGGAATGTAAGTGTGGAATTGATTGGAACGAAAAATAAAACAGCGAATAGATTTATTTACAGAATTATGGAAACGAACACGAATAACCAAGAAAGGAGGGATTTAAAAGTGGCAATAATTAAAGCAATATTTATGTTTTTTACAGGTTTGTATGCATTAGCAAAAATGGTGGATGGAATGAATAATAAATATATAGACAGCAAAAGCAAAATTATAAATTTAATAGAAATAGTTGTTAGTACAATACTAACATTTGTTATATATAAAATTTAGGAGGTGCAAAAGATGAAGGTTCAGGAAGTTTTAGAAAATTACAATTCATTAAAAGCAAGTATAACTATTGTAGAAGGAGAGATACAAGAGTTAGAAAATGAAGTGTTAGATGCAAAAAGTGCTAATTTAGATGGTATGCCAAAACCTAAAGGGTTCGTAGGCTCAAACATAGAAAATTATATTGCAGAAAAGCAAGAAAAAATAGACAAGAAGAATAGATACATAGAAAGAACAAAAACTAAAATAAAAATAGTTGAAGATTTAGTAAAAACATTAAAAAAATACAACCAAGATATTATTGAAATGAAATATTATCAGATGATGAGCATTGAAGAAATCGCAACAAAAAAGGATAGAATGTATGGATCAATACAAAAAACTATTGATAGATCAATAAAAATAATGCAAAGAGAGTACAATAAAAATAAAATGTCTTAATTTTGTCCATAAAATTTATATATTTTGTCCGTATTTTTGAAAAAACTACTATGTTATAATTATAATCGAGAAAATAATGTAATACCTTTTTCTCCTTTGTGAAATATATATAGAAATAGACACTAGAAGCGGTGTCTATTTTTTATTTGGCGGAGAGTTAAGGCAACAGGCCAGGTTCATAACCTGGTATAAGATGGTTCGATTCCATCCTCCGCAACCAACGATAAGAGGTACGCCTATGAATTTTGGTAGATGTATGTTAAGAGAATGCAAAACTTGCAGATATGAATCAAGTTGTTTTAAGGAGTGCAATTATGAATATTCAAAAAATAAACATAGAAAAATTAAAAGCAGCAGAATACAATCCAAGAAAAGACTTAAAACCAGAAGACGAAGAATATCAAAAAATAAAGAAAAGCATACTTGAATTTGGATATGTAGCACCTATAATAGTTAATTCAGATATGACTGTTATAGGCGGACATCAAAGACTAAAAGTATTAAAAGAATTAGGATATAAAGAAGTTGAATGCAATATTGTTGACTTGGATAAAACAAAAGAAAAGGCTTTAAATATTGCATTGAATAAGATAACAGGTGAGTGGGATAATGCAAAACTAGAAGAATTACTTGCAGAACTAAAAGAAACAGATATTGATATGGATATGACAGGATTTAGTTTTGACGAAGTGGATAATATTCTAAAAGATATTGAAGGTTCAAAAGAAGATGACTTTGACTTGGATAAGACCTTAAATGAAATAGATGAACCAATAACAAAACCAGGAGATATTTGGATATTAGGTAAAAATAGATTAATGTGTGGAGATAGCACGCAAAAAGAGAATGTTTTGCGTCTTATGGATAAACAAGAAGCGGATATGCTTCTTACAGATCCACCATATAATGTTGATTATGAAGGAAAGACAGTTGACGCTTTGAAAATAGAAAACGACAATATGACATCAACAGAATTTTATAATTTTTTATTAGACTCGTTTAGAAATATGTTTGAAGTAACAAAATGTGGAAGTAGTGTTTATGTATTCCACGCAGACACAGAAGGGTTAAACTTTAGAAATGCTTTTAATGCAGTAGGTTTTAAATTAGCTCAATGTTTAGTATGGGTAAAAAATACTTTTGTTATGGGAAGACAAGACTACCAATGGAGACATGAACCTATTTTATACGGATGGAAGGAAGGTGCAGGACATTATTTTATAGATGATAGAAAACAAAGTACAGTATTAGAATTTGACAAGCCAAGTAGAAATGCAGAACATCCAACAATGAAGCCTATTGATTTATTAGTATATCTTATAAAAAACTCAAGTAAAGAAAACGACTTAATACTTGATTTATTTGGTGGAAGCGGTTCGACATTGATTGCAGCAGAACAAGTAAAAAGAAGATGCTACACAATGGAATTAGATCCAAAATATTGTGATGTAATAGTAAAACGATGGGAACTACTAACAGGTGAAAAGGCAGTCTTAAAAAAGTAACGGAGGTGGGTGATATGTATTGACAGAGGCAGATATTAAGAAAATAAAAAAAGATTATAAACGAGGTATGAAATACAAAGATATTATTGAAAAATATAATATCACTCATTCAGAGTTGCGAAGTATTATTCGTAAAAACAAATTAACAAGGACAAAGAGCAAAGCACAAATAGGAAATAAAAACGCCGTTGGTAACAAAGGTGGCCACGGAACAGAAAACAACAAAAACGCTGTAACAACAGGAGAATATGAAAGCATTTATCAAGATGTTTTAGAAGAGGATGAAATAAAATTATATAAAACATTGGCCGTAGATGACAAAGAACAATTACTTATAAACGACTATAAAATATTAACTATTAGAGAAAAAAGGATGCTTACAAGAATACAAAGATTAAAACAGCAAGGCAAGGATATGACAATAGATTTTATTAGAAAGAAAAATACTAGAACTGGAAAAATAACTGAAGAAACTGAAACAATAACAGAAGCTGAACCAACAATAAATATGATACAAAGAATAGAAGATGGTTTGACAAGAGTCCAGGAAGCAAAAAGGAAAACATTAGAAAGTCTGGCCAAGCTGAATAACAATGAAGATGACAAAACACTTAATGTTAATTTATTAGGCGGAAGCAATTCATTGTTAGAAAGTATAAATAGGCAGTTAGGTGGTAATAAAGATGAATGAGGAATTTCCACTATCTGAAAAGTATATTGATTTTTTGAAACACGAATGTAGTACAGAGTTTTTGGAAGGAACTACATATGCAGGAAAGACAACAGTTGCAGTTCCTAAATTTATGTTTAAAGTTGCTCAAAGTCCTAAAAAGTTACATATAATTGCAGGACTAGACCTGGGAACAATTGAAAAAAATATAATAAACAAAGATAAAGGCTTAATTGAAATATTTGGAGAATATTCGCAAGGTGGATTAATAGAATATAACGCAAATGGTAAAGGTGTTCATTCATTACCACATATTTTATATCATACGCCAAATGGTGTAAAAGTAATATACATAGTTGGATATGATAATAAAACAAGATGGAAAAAAGTACTGGGTGGTCAATATGGATGTATTCTTATAGATGAGTTCAATATTGCAGATATGGACTTTGTAAGAGAAATTTTTATGCGTTGTGATTATAGAGTATGTACAATGAATCCTGATGATCCAAATAAAGAATGTTACAAACAATATGTAAACAAAGCAAGGCCAATTGATAAATATAAAGATGATGCACCAACAGAATTATTAAATATGCTTAATGAACCTCAAATGGATGATTGGACTTGGTGGTACTTTTCTTTTGATCATAACAAGAGTTTAACAGAAGATAAAAAGGAAAGTATTATAAATTCTGTGCCAGTAGGTACAAAGTTATGGAAAAATAAAATAAAAGGATTACGAGGCAAGTCAACAGGACTTGTTTTTCTTAATTTTGATAGAAGAAAACATTGTATTAGTAAAGAAGAGGCAAAGCAATATTTACAAAAATCAGAAAATGAAAAAGTACAATTAACAACAAAGCCAATAGCAAAAAGACAAACAGACGAACATTTTATATTATTTACTGCAGCACTGGATACATCATATAGTTCGTTAAGTCCTGATACAATTGCGATGTCATTTGCAGGTATAACAAATAAAGGTAAATACATCCTATTAGATGAAAAAGTTTACAATAATGCTAATTTAGATCAGCCACTTGCACCAAGTGATACAGTTAAGAATTTTGTTGATTTCCTAGAAAGAAACAGAAAAGAGTGGGGATTAGCAAAGAATACATTTATAGATTCAGCAGACCAGGCAACAATAAAAGAATTTGCAAAATATAAACGCCAAACAGGATGTATTTATATGTTTAATTCTGCTTGGAAAGCTAAAATGTTAATAATAGACAGAATAAATACACAATTAGGATGGTTCAAAGATGATTGTTATTACATAGTAGATACTTGCACCAATTATTGTGATGAACTTGATGTGTATAGTTGGAAAGAAGACAAAGACAATGAGCCTGAAGATGGAAACGACCATATGGTTAATAGTTGTCAGTATAGTTGGATTCCATATGTAAGTAAAATAGGAGTGAAAAAATAATGAAAATTGGGGAAAGAGTGAAGAATATGATTAAATCATGGTTAGATATTAGACCTGCACCAGGTCAAACATTTGTAATAAATGAAAATATGGATTATCAATCAAATTGTATAAGAAATAAAATATGGTATAGAGGCGATAGTAGAGAATTATCAGAGTTTTATGGCCAATTAGCATATGCTGAAGATACATTTTGGGGTTCTGCACAAACTGCTGATATTAGAATGAAAAAATCACATTCAGGTCTTCCAAAATTAATTGTAAAAACTATTATTAATACAGTTATGACTGATTATTCAGGAGACGATGTTGAAGACGAATATTGGAAAGAAGTTAACAAAGAAAATGAATTTGATACTAAAATGTTGAAAACATTGTTAGCAGATTTATTACATATTGGTGATGGTGCAATAAAAATAAATTATGATGCTGATATTTCTGATAAGGCAATATTAGAATGGGTTGATGGCTCAAAAGTTGATTTAGTTTATAAAAGAGGTAGATTAACAGAAGTTGTATTCAAGTCATTCCACGAGCAAAATAACAATACTTATTTATTAGAAGAACATTATGGATATGGATATATAACTTATAAGTTATATAAAGATAAGCAAGAGGTTTCAATAAAAGAAGTTGAATCATTGTCGAAATTAAAAAATATAAAATTTGATGATTCTATTATGTGGGCTGTTCCTACAATGTTAAATGAATCAGCAAAATATAAAGGAAGAGGAGAGTCTATTTTTGAAGGAAAATATGACTCTTTTGATAGTTTAGACGAAATTATATCTCAATGGCTAGAAGCGGTTAGAGCAGGTAGAGCAATAAAATATATTCCTGAAAGTATGATTCCAAGAGATCCTGAAACAGGAGAACTTTTATTATATAGTAATCCATTTGATAATAAGTATATTAAATCTGAAGGCGATATGAGTGAAAATGGAAAAAATCAAATGGAAATAAAACAGGCAGAAATACCAACAGAGAATTATTTGCAATCATATATAACATTTTTGGATCTATGCTTACAAGGAATAATAAGTCCATCAACACTTGGAATAGATAATAAAAAATTAGACAATGCAGAAGCACAAAGAGAAAAAGAGAAAACAACTCTATATACTAGAGGTTTGATAATAGATACTTTATCAGAGTTTATTCCAAAAGTAATAAACACAGTTCTAAAATCAAGAGCTTTAATGGAAAAGAAACCAATTCCTGAAGATATAGAGGTTAGTTTGAAATTTGGAGAATACAGCAATCCATCTTTTGAGGCACAAGTTGAAACAGTTGGAAAAGGAAAGCAACAAGGAATAATGAGCATAGAGGCTTGTGTAGAAGAATTATATGGAGACTCTAAAGATGAGGATTGGAAGCTAAAAGAAATTGCAAGACTAAAGGCTGAACAAGGAATTATTGATATAGAAGAACCTGCAGTAAACTTTGATTTAGAAATGGGAGAAGAAACAGAACCAACAGAAGCTACAGAGCCAAAAGTAGATGGTCAGAAAGAAAAGAAAGAAGACCAGGAGAATAATGTAAATGAATAATGAATATGATATTGCAAAAGCATTCCAAAGAATAGAAGAAACTCTTATAAAATCAATAAAAAGAAATCTTACAAGACACTTAAACGAAGAAAGAGATCTTGGTATGAATTGGAGTGCTTGGCAAACTGAACAATTAAAATCATTAGAGCATTTCAAAAAAGATAATAAAAAAATATTTAAAAATGACTTTTCTACTATAAACAGTGACGTAGAAGAATTGATAAAACAAAGTTTTGAAAATGGAAAACTAGATCAAGAAAGACTAATATTAGAAGCTATAAAAGAAGGTAATTTCAATAGTAATGACAAACAAATAAATAAAATGTGGCATATATATAGAACTAGTAAAAATAAAAGAATAAAGAAAAAACAGCTTACTAGAATATTTGAAAAGACAGAACAAGCAGAATCAAACTTTTTTAGAATAAATGAAAGAAAATTAAATGCGTTGATAAAAGAAACAACAGGAAATTTTCAAAAGGCAGAACTTTCAATATTGCGATACACTAATGATCAATATAGACAAATAATATATGATGCTCAAGTGTATGCAAATACAGGTTCAGGAACAGTACAACAAGCGGTTGATATGGCAACAAAGGATTTTCTTTCAAAAGGCATAAATAGTATTGAATATTCTGATGGGAAAATGGTAAATATTGCATCATATGCAGAGATGGCCATTAGAACAGCAAATAAAAGGGCATACTTACAAGGAGAAGGAACAAAAAGAGCAGAATGGGGCATTCATACAGTTTTAGTTCCAAATCGTGGCGGAGGATGTCCTTATTGTATAAAGTTTCAAGGAAAAGTATTTATTGACGATGTTTGGAGTGGCGGAACTGCAGCAGAAAGTAATGAAACTGGTTATCCGCTTCTTAGTGAAGCAGTAAAAGCCAGGTTATTTCATCCAAATTGTAAAGATACAACAGTTACATACTTTCCTGGCATAAATTCAGAGGTAACACCACCAACTAGACAGCAATTGAAACAAAAAGAAGAAAATTACAAAAATGAACAAAAATTAAATTATATTGACAGAAATATTGATAAATACAGTAGATTAGAATTAGGAAGCATTGATACAGAAAATGCAGAAAAATATCACAATAAAAGGTTACAATGGCAAGAATATAAAGAAAGATTTAAGCAAGATCACATAACAACATTTAGTGATATTATAGAAGCGGAAAAAGCAAGACAACAAGAATTTATAAAAAGTAAAGTTATTGGCCATATAGTAAATGATGTTGAAATACGAGATGTTTCAAAGCATTTAGTTGATAGAGTAAGACAAAGAGAAATAGAACTTGATGATATAATAGATACATTGAAAAATCCATTAAAATGTGGTAAAATAGAGTATGACGAACAACAAAGACCAAGCTTTAAAACAATTGGAGAAAAAACAACATTATATATTAATCCTGAAAGTGGTATAATAACAACAGTACATAAAACACATACAAAAACTGCTGAAAAATTGAAAGGAAAGAATAACAATGCAACTAAAAATTGATGAAAAGGATTTATTGATATTAAAAGATATAAATGATCCAAAAATAAATAAATATTTAAGCAAAATAGAAAACATAAACGAAGATGAAGCAATTGAGTTTATGGAGTATTTATATGACAAATCTAACGAGTATTTAAAAGGAAAAAATTATACAGAAACACCTGAAAGTACATCGCTAGAAAAAGTCGCAGACTATATTTATGATAAAACAAATTAAATAGTTATTAGTTAAGAGCCGTAAGGCTCTTTTTTAATATAAAAAATAAGAAGGAGGTAATCGATATGGCAAAGAAAAAAGCTGAAGAAGTAAAAGAAGAGGTTGTTCAAGAAGTTGTTGAAGAAACAACAGAAAAAGTTGAAGAACCTAAAAAAGAAAGCAAAAAAATATTAGTTGCTAATACAGCTTTTAATGACAAATACACAGGTGTTAAATATTTAGAAAAAACAGAATTTGTTGTTGTAGATGAAGATGTTGAAACAACTAAAATAAAAGAAAATCAATACAAAATATCAGCAAAAAGAGCAGAAGATTTTAAAGCCAAAGGATTTGTTGACTAATAAGATTATTAAAGAGCCGTAAGGCTCTTTTTTATATGTGACCAAACACTGAAGTCTATAAAAGCATGTGTATATAGTCATTTCAAGACTTTAAAAAGTAGGAGGTAATGAAATATGGATGGAAATAATGCAAACACCAATGCAAATAATGCAGGAAATACAAATAATAATGCAGGTTCTAACCAAAACGCCCAAAACATTACGGGGCAAAACAATAACGCAAATCAACCAAATAACAATTCTAATGTAATCGATTATAACAAGATCCAAGAAATGATAGATGGTAGAAATGCAAAAACTGAAGATAGTGTATTAAAAAGCTATTTTCAAAAGCAAGGTTTAAGCGAAGATGAGATGGAAATTGCAATAAATGCATTTAAAACTCAAAAAGCTAATCAAGCCAATGCTCAAAATAAAGAACTTTCTGATGCACAAGCATCTTTACAAAAAATACAATTAGAAAATCAAAGATTAAAGATTGAAAAGAAAGCGTACGATTTCGTTGAAGATCTTAATATTGATAATAAAACAATGCCATATTTATTAAAAATGGCTGATTTAAGTAATTGTACAGATAAAGATGGCAATGTATTAGAAGATACTTTAAAAAATGCACTACAAAAAGTTATTGATGATGTTCCTGGACTTAAAAAACAGGTTCAAGGAAATGTTGGAATAACTGTTGGTGCAGACACAAATAACGGAACAAACTCTAATAATGGAGCATTTGATTTCGGATTTACTGGGGTAAGACCTAGAAAACAATAAAAATAAAAAAATAAAATATTAGGAGGTAATTAAAATGGCATTTGAAAAAACAGGATTAAATTATGCTAAAGAATATTCACAAGCTTTAGCTCAAGCATATCCATATGTATTATATTTTGGTGCTTTATGGAATGCAGTAAAACCAGATGTTAAATTTTTAAGAAATGATACAGTTATACTACCAAGTTTATCTGTAAAAGGTAGAAAAAATGGAGATAGAGATTCAATTGGTACTTTTGGAAGAAACTTCAATAATGATGAAGAACCAAAGAAATTGAAAACTCATAGAACATGGGATACACTTATCCATCCAAGAGATATAGATGAGACAAACTATGTTGCATCAATCCAAAACATAACAAAGGTTATGAATGAGGAACAAAAATTCCCTGAAATGGATGCTGAAATGATAACAGCATTATATTCTTTAAAAAATGCAATTGAAGCAATCACAGAAGGAGATGTTCTTACATTACAAAATGTATTAACAAAATTCGATGCTTTAATGGATAAAATGGATGAAGAGAGAGTTCCTGCTGCAGGAAGATTATTATATTGTGATACATACACAAAAACTTTAATCGATACTGCAAAAGAAGCTGCTAGAAGCTTAAGTGCTACAGATACAGCAGTTGCTAGATCATTAGATAGAATTGGAGAAGTAGAAATTATTGGTGTTCCAACAACAGCAATGAAATCTGCTTACAAATTTACTGATGATGGATTTGAAGTTGCAGAAGATGCAAAAGATGTAAAAATGATGTTAATACATCCATCAGCTGTTATTCCAATAATATCATATGACTTTGCACAATTAGGTGCTCCAAGTTCATTATCACAAGGAAAATGGACATACTTTGAAGAGTCTTTTGAAGATGTATTCATCTTTAATAAGAAACATGCAGGTATTCAATTCTATATTGAACAAAGTGCTTAATTTGGAGGTTAGATATGAGTAATTATGTTGATGTTACTTATTATCAAGATACCTATAAAGGGACAATTCCAAGTGATGAAATTGAAAAAAGATTAAAAAAGGCAAGTATGCATATTGATACTTTGACTTACAATCGAATAGTTGGAAGAGGTTTTGAAAATTTAACAAAGTTTCAACAGAACATTGTAAAAGAAGTTATATGCAGACTTGCTGATTTTGAATATGAAAATGAAGACTTGATACAATCAATATTATCTAGTTATTCAATAAATGGCGTATCAGTAAACTTTGGATCTAATTGGAATATAGAAGTTCAAAATGGTATTGCTATAAAAAAAGAAGATTATAGTCTATTAGGACAAACAGGATTAACTTGTAGAAATTTGAGGTGTTAATATGAATTATCCAAAATTAGTAAGAAAAGAACAATGTAAAACAGATATTCATGTTGTTTTATATGGTGAAGGAACAACAGAAGATGGCGAACCAATAATTGCATTAGAAGATGACTTCAAATGTAATTACCAGGACAAAGCTAAAAGAGTATTAACTGCAGAAAAAGTCGTAATTCAATTAACTGCAAAAGCATACTTTATTGGCGATATTGCTCCTAATTTATCTGTTATTTCTGGTGGCCTAGTTACTGTATTTGGAGAAACAAGATCAATATATCAAGGTTCTAAAGCAAGAAATCCTGATGGAACAGTTAATTTTACTGAATTGGAGATTATGTAATGAAAACAGTAACATCCAAGATAAAATTAAATGTTCCTAAAATAAATCAATTAAGCAGAGCGACAACAACAGCATTGGAAAAGACAGTTAGTGCTTTACATACTGAAGTTGTAAATGCTCAAGTAATGCCATTTGATACTGGAAATATGCAGAATGATAGCACATATGAAGATTATTCAAATAGCAAAAAAGGAAAAGTAAGTTTAAATACTTCTACACCTTATGCTAGAAGAATGTACTTTCATCCTGAATATAATTTCCAAACAACTGAAAATCCAAATGCACAAGGTAATTGGTATGAGCCTTGGATAAGTGGAAAGAATAAAAACTTTTGCAAGAACGCATTTTCACAATTTTATAAAAAGGAGGCAGGTTTATAATGAGTAAACTGTTAGGATTAGCAGATATAAGAGATTGGATTAAATCTTTAAATTATACTGCTTCAGAGAATTGTTATATAGGAAAATTAGATAATAAGAAAGAAAAGTCTATTGGCGTATATCAATTAAATTCTATTAATAGACCTAATGTTGCAATAGGTGGAATTGATAACACAAAAACCTTGGAAAAGTCTGTTAGTATTTTAATTCATTGGAATAAAAATGCTAAAGAAACAGAGCAAAAAGCATATGAAATTTACAACAAACTTATGGAATCCACAGAATTTATTGTAAATGAAATAAAAGTAAATTATATTGAACTGCTTACAAACGAACCTGTTGATGTTGGAACTGATGATAACAACATTTATGAGCGAGTTATACAAGCAGTTTTTTATTATGAAAATAATGATAAGGAGGAATAAGCCATGGCTACAGTACAAAGTGGAGTTTATCCAGTATTTAATAATGTATTCAAAATCGGTACAAAGGGCAGAAGCTCTACAACCGAAGACATGAAAACTATTGCAGACTGTGAAACATTTTCTTTGTCAATGGACAACAATGTTGAAGAATGGACACCAATGACAACAGAAGGATGGATCAGAAGAATGCAAACAGGTAAAGGATTCTCAATAAGCATTTCAGGTAAAAGAAATGTTGGAGATGAAGGAAATGATTATGTTGCAGGTAAGTTGTTTGCAACTGGCCAAGATGTTGAAACTAAATTCGAGTGGGAATTTGCAGATGGAACAACAGTAAGTTTCGATTGTATTATATCTGTATCAAATGCAGGTACAGGAGATAGTACAAATGTTGCACCATTAGAATTTGAGGTTATGTCAGATGGAAAACCAACTGTAACACCAGCAGGATAAAAAAATGGCCTCAGTAGATAACTACTGGGGCTCTTTTTTTGTATTTAAAATAAATAAATGGAGGTAATTAAGATGGCAGAAATTGATATTAGTTCAAAATTAGGAAAAGAGAAAAGAACAATAAAATTAGCAGAAGGAAAAGAATTTGAAGTTGATAATAGTGCAGATACTTATTTGATAGTTCAAGAAAAATTAAAAAATCAAGATTTTTCAATTAGTAGTATGTACGAAATGATTGAAATTTTAATGGGTAAAGAAGCATTAAAAGAAATAAAAGATATGAAATTAACCATAGACGGATTAAGGTCTGTTATTATAGCAATTTCAGCAATTGTAAGTGAAGTGGAGTTCGAAGAGATGGAGAAACGATTTCAATAATATAACTACTTACGAAACTTATTATGATTTATTTGAAGATTGGGACTTAATAGAAAGTTCATTTGCTCAACAATATGGAATTAGATTAAGAAAGCAAATGCAAGATATGGAATGGGGGGAATTTACAAGCCTTTTATCAGGTTTAAATAGTGAAACACCACTAGGAAATATTGTAAGAATTAGAAGCGAAAAAGATCCAGAAACATTAAAGAAATTTACAGCAGAGGAAAGAAAAATAAGAAGCAAATGGCTTAATAAGACCGCTTCTCAAATAACTGAAGAAAACTATAAACAGGCAATGGAAAACATAAAAAATATGTTTAAAACTATGGCTGAAAAAGGTAGGTGAGATAATTGAGTACAAATGTAGGAGAAATAGATTTAAGTTTGATACTTAATAGCGATAAGTTTAATTCGCAATTAAAAAATGTAGATTCACAAGCAAATACAGCATCTTCTAAAATCTCATCAACATTGTCTAAAATAGGTAAAGCTGTAGCAGTAGCTTTTTCTGTTACTGCAATAGTTAAATTTGGAAAAGAATGTTTAAATGTAGCAACCGAAACTTCTAATGCGTGGATAGGATTAAATTCTATACTTACAGGGCAAGGAAAGAGTTTTGAGCAAGCAAAAAGCTTCATAAATGATTATATTTCTGATGGACTAGTACCGCTTAATAATGCTGTAACAGCATATAAAAATTTAGCAGCGAGAGGGTATAGTTCAGAGCAAATAGAAAAAACAATGACGGCTTTGAAAAATAGTGCAACATTTGGAAGGCAGAGTACATATAGTTTAGGCGAAGCAGTACAAACTGCATCAGAAGGTTTGAAAAATGAAAATAGTATATTAGTTGATAATGCAGGTGTAACAAAAAATGTAGCAAAGATGTGGGAAGACTATGCAAAATCAGTAGGAAAAACAACAAATCAATTAACACAGCAAGAAAAAATACAAGCAGAAGTAAATGGCATCCTGGAAGAGACAAAATTTCAAAGCAATGATGCTGCAGTATATACAAGTACTTATTCAGGAAAACTGGCAATGCTTTCACAGGCTTTTACTAATATGAAAACTGCAATCGGTAATGTGATCCAACCAATAGCAAAATTATTTATTCCAATTATTACATCTGCAGTAAATGCTGTAACAAGATTATTTACAGCACTTTCAGGTGTAATGTCTTTATTTGGATTACAAGCTGATAGTGTAGAAACTGTTTCAAATGGAATAGGAGATATTGCTACAAATGCAGAGGATGCTTCATCAGCAATAAGTGGAGCAGGAGATAGTGCAAAGAAAACAGCAAAACAATTAAATAATTTAGCAAGTTTTGATAATTTGAATGTATTACCACAACAAAATGATACTTCTAGTGGTTCAGGCGGTGGGAGTACAGGTGGTGCTTCAGGCTTAACTGATTCATTAGATGTAACAAGTACAGTAAAAGAAGATACAACAGCTTTTAATGGACTTATAGATAGAGTAAAAGAATTAGCAAATATATTCAAAAGTGGATTTAATATAAGTTTTGGAGATACAAACTTTGATGGAATATTATCACATTTAAATAATATAAAAGAAACAATAATTGAAATATGGACTGATCCAGAAGTAACAAATTCAGCAAACAACTGGGTAAATACTTTATCTTACGCATTAGGTCAAGCTGTAGGAAGTGTTGCAAGAATTGGAACAAATATTGCTGAAGCTTTTGTGGGAAGTGTTGATAAGTATTTATCACAAAATGTAGAAAGAATAAAATCTTTTATAACTAATATGTTTAATATTTCTAGTAAAGATATTGCATTAACAGGTAACTTATGGCAAGCATTGGGAGAAATATCTGATGTATTTAAAGGCGATACAGCTAAACAAATCGGTGCAGATATAATAGCAATGTTTTCAAATCCTTTTATGAGTGTAATAGAAATATGTACAAAGTTTGTAACAGATTTAAAAGCAGTATTTATACAACCGATTATTGATAATACGGACAGGATAAAACAAACATTTGAAAACTTGTTACAACCAATTCAAACAGTAACAGGAACTTTAGCTGAAGCTTTTACTTATGTTGGTGATAAATGGAACGAAGTATATGATGCATATATAAAACCATTAATGGATAGTTTAAAGGCAGGTTTAAGTGATACTTTTGGCAAGTTTTTAGATGTCTACAATCAATATGTAGTTCCTGTATTAGATAATATAGCAAATAAATTCAATGAATTATGGAATACACACTTAAAACCATTTGTTGATAATGTTGCAGCACTAGTTGGTAGTATAGCTGATGCAATCACAGCTTTATGGAATAATGTATTAAAACCTGTAATTGATTGGATAATTGCAAATGTTATCCCTGTATTAACACCAATTATAGAAACTATATGGAATACGGTGTTAACTGTATTTGGTTCAATTGCTGATACAATAGGTGGTATTATACAAACATTAAGAGGTTTAATAGACTTTGTTGTAGGAATATTTACAGGAGATTGGAACAAAGCCTGGGAAGGAATAAAAACTTTCTTTACTGGAATATGGAATGCAATAAAAGGAATTGTAACTACAGTATGGAACGCAATAAAGGGTGTAATAGAAACAGTTATAAATACTATAAAAGCTATTATAACAACAGTATTTAATGCGATTAAGACTGTAATATCAAATATATTTAATGGAATAAAAAATACTGTATCTAATATTTGGAATGGTATTAAAAACAGTATTAGTAATGCTGTATCTAGCATTAAAAATGGCATAGTAAACAATTTTCAAACTGCATACAACAAAATTACTTCCATATTTAGAAATATTGGAAGCTTTTTTAGTGGTATTTGGAACAACATAAAAAATACTTTTAGTGCTTTAGGAACAAAAATTGGAGATGCAATAAGTGGAGCAGTAAAAAGTGGAATTAATGGCGTTCTTGGAATGATTGAAAATATAGTAAATAAATTTGTAAACATGATAAATGGTGCAATTGATGTAATAAATGCTATTCCTGGTGTAAATATAGGAAAATTAAATAGATTAAATATTCCAAGACTTGCAGAAGGTGGATATGTAAAAGCAAATACACCTCAATTAGCAGTAATTGGTGATAATAAAAACCAAGGAGAGGTTGTTGCACCTGAAGACAAAATGCTAGATATGATTTTGACAGCTTTAAGAATGTTTAATGAACAAAATGTTGGCCAAAATAATAATTCTCAAGCACAAAATATTACACTTAAATTTGATGGAAGTATGGCACAATTGATTAGAGTATTGAAACCTGAACTAGACAAAGAAAGCAAGAGAAAAGGAAGTAAATTGATATTAGGAGGTGCAACATAATGGCAGAAAGATACGATTTTATAATAATTGATGGAAACCAATATAATATTGGAGTTTATGCAGGAATAAAGGAAACAGCCGACTTTTTAGATAACTACGCAAATAGAACTGAAGATGGAGATCTAAAAAGAGATTTAATTGGTGTTTACTTTAATTTTACTGACATTAAGTTTGAACCTCAAACAGAAAGCAATTATGATGAGTTTGAAAGACTATGGAATAAGTTAACTGAACCAGAGGAATTTCACACAGTCCAAATTGCTAATTTTCAATTTAGAGCCTATTTTAATAATGTATCAAGAGTAATAAACGATTTTAGAGGCGGAAAAGCATATAAAAAAGACATGACTGTAAACTTTACGGCTAAAAAGCCAGCAAGGAGCTGATGATTATGAGAGCAAAAACACAAATAAAATTTGGATTTGTTGATGTTACCGCAAAATCAGACAGTCAATTAAGTATTTTAGATAAACAATCATTTGTTGATTTGGAAGATTTAAAAAAAGATGACATAGAAGAAATAAAATATGCAACACTTGAAAGAAATCAGTTCGCTTTAGATGGTAGTTTTGAATTAATGCCTGATGTATTAGATAATATGTGCTTATGGTCAAGCAGTATGAGTAATTCATCAGGCTTATTTGAAAGACCGCCTGTATTAACGATAGATTTTAGTGAACCACATAGTAGTTTAGGTTTAACATTTCTATTTAGTAAAACAGGAGACTATTGTAATCACTTAAATATAACTTATTATAATTCAAGTAATGAACTGATAAATGAAGCGGATTTTTATCCTGATAATTATCAGTATGTTTGCAACAACATAGTAGAAAATTATCAAAAAATAATAATAATTTTCTATGGTATAAATAATCCTTATAGGTATTTGAAATTATATCAAATATTATATGGTGCAAATAAAATCTTTGAAAATGAAGATTTAATGGGTGCAGATTTACTTGAAGAATTAGATTTATTAAGTTCAGAGATAAGTATAAATACTTTAGGATTTAAAGTATATTCAGAGGAAGATGAGTTCAACATTATAAATCCAACAGGTTTTTATAGTTTGTTACAACAAAGGCAGGCTTTTGAGGTAATAGAAACATTACCAAAATTAAATAAAGAAATATATATGGGCAAGTTCTATCTTGATACTTGGAAAAATGCTGATAATAAAATTATGGAATTTGAAGCAATTGATCTAATAGGATTGATAGATAAAACAACATTTTATGGAGGTATGTACAACAATATAACTGTTGAAGATTTATGTGAAGAAATCTTTACTTCTGCAGGATTAGAAAGTGATGAATATGAAATACAAGAAGATTTGAAAAATATTCAATTAACAGGATATATTCCTATTTGTACACATAGAGAAGCATTGCAACAAGTTGTATTTGCAATTGGTGCAATTGCTGATGATAGTAGAAGTGCAAAAATAAAAATTTATACAATTGTGGATGAAGAGGATAACAATACAATAGAACAAACAAATATATTCCAAAACACAAGAAAAGTAGAACAAAACGAAATTGTAACAGAAGTTGCAGTAACAGCACATAATTATGTACAAGGTGGAGAGTCTGCAGAAGTGTTTAAGGGAATATTAAGTATTGGCAAAAATAGAGTTCTATTTAATGAACCTGTTTATAATCTATCATGCACAGGTGGAACAATAATTGAATCTAACTGTAATTATGCAATAATAAATTGTACTACAGAAAGAGAAGTTACTGTTACAGGATATAAATATGTAGATAATACACAGGAAATATCAGTTGAAGTTGAAGATTTAAGCTCTACAAGCAAATTGAATACTTTAAAAATAGAATCGGCATATTTTATAAACAAAAGTAATGCTCAAACTATTGCTCGAAAAGTAGTAGACTATTACCAAAAAACATATAAAACAGAATTTGAATTTATAATTGAAGAGGAAAGTCTAACTCAAGATGTTGCTATTGAAAGCAATAGTTTTAGTAGGCAATTAGTAGGGCATATTAAAAAGCTAGACATCAATTTGACTGGCGGATTTACAGCAAATGCAGAAATAAATGCAAGAGTAAGATTATTGACAGTATTAAGGCAAGTAGATTTGAATGAAAATTATGCATCTATGTTGGTAAGAAATGTCTATATTAAAGAGGAGGTAAGCAATGGATGATTTAATATATGATAGAACAGCAAGTGATGTGGAAACAGCATTAAATAATCCAGGAAGCAACACACATTTAAAAGGAAGCTATAACTATACTGATTTAAATAGAGTAGAGTCCTGGTGTGAATACTTGGAAAATATTTTGAAAAAATATGGCTTCTCCGAAACTTTAGTGATAAAAACCGATTGGAATATGAGGGATTATCCAACAAGAACACATATAGATAGAATAAGAAGCAACATAGATACATTAAAAGAGTTCTGTTACGCATTAACTACTGAAACAATAATTTATGATAATACAATGAATTATGAACAGGCCAATGTATTAGAAAAGATTTTATATGATATAAATCATTATATAGAAGAAATTTCAATAATGTTGGATCTACCATATAATTTTGGTATGATGTTAATTCGTGATTCATATATAGAATTACCTGTAAACACAGATGTAATAATAGATGAAAATGAAGTCCCTATGAATTATAACATAGGGATTTTACCTGTTCACAGAAAATATATTCATTTAGTAGAGGAGGAATAAAAAAATGGCATATGGAGTTACATATATAACTACACAAGGAGCTATTTTAGCAGCCAAAACTTTACAATCTAAAACATTAAAGTTTTCAAGATTTAAAATAGGAAGTGGTTCGCTACAAGAGGGAAGTGTAGCTGAAATAAAAGCCTTAACAGATTTAGTAAATGAAGAAATGGATTTTGATATAACTAAAATATCAAGAGAGTCTGCAACACAAGTTACTGTTAGAGGGCTATTTAAAAATACTGATGCTGAAAGTGGATTTTGGTTAAGAGAATTAGGTTTATATGCAATAGATCCTGATACTGAAGATGAGATTTTATTTGCATATATAAACTATGATAGTGAAGCAGAATATATAAACAATTCAATATCAGAGAAAAAAGAGCATTATTACGATATGATTATAACCGTAGATAATGCAGATAATGTAACAATAACTGTTGATCCAAGTACAGTATATGTTACAGAAGAAGATTTGCTTGAAAAAGCAGACGAACTTACACAAGATTATGATGCAAAATTTAGTAATTTAAAATCAATTGTTGTTGCTTCAAATGCTGGGGCACATAATGCAATTTACAGAGGAAAAGACATAACAGATTTATTTTATGATGGAACTTTATCTCAACAAATTGCAGCTGGAACATTTGATGATATTTTTATTGGAGACTACATTATAGGAAAGACAAGTGGTAGAAAATATTTAGTAGCTGATATAAATTACAGACTACACATGGGAGATACTGAATGTACTAAACCACATGTTTTAATAATTCCAGAAAGAACTATGGGAAATGAGCAAATGAATACATCTAATGTTACGACTGGTGCTTATGTTGGTAGTGCAATGTACACAACAAATCTAGAAAAATATAAAACAATTATTAAGAATGATTTTGGAGCAAGTCATATATTAAAACATAGAAACCATTTACAAAATGCAGTAACTAATGGATATGAATCAGGTGGAACTTGGTATGATTCTGAAATAGAGTTAATGAATGAGTGTATGGTATATGGAAGTAATATTTGGCATAATATTTTGTGCGGTACAAACCTACCTAACAATTATGAAATAGATAAATCTCAATTATCATTATTCAGATTAAGACACGATTTAACAGTTGCATTAAATGATAGTGGTGCAAGGCAATGGTACTGGTTAAGAAATGTTGTTTCTTCTGCGTATTTCGCTTTTGTGAACAGCTATGGTTATGCCAACTACGGCAACGCTTCCGACTCTTGCGGTGTCCGTCCTGCTTTCTTAATCTACTAATCAAGCATCAGACAGGGCTTTATGCCCTGTCATTAAAATTAGCTATTTTCTAATGTAGTTAAAATCATAAAAAAATTATGATATGATTTGAAACGAAAAATAGAAAAGGAGTAATAGTATTATTAGTAATGTCAGATGTAAAGAAAAGTGAAAGGACAGAATCAAAATTAGAAGTAATACATGGTGCTTATGCTATTAGAATGGCTGTAACAAATTTAGCAGAAAATAATTTTTATATAACACTTTCAAAAGTAGAAGATAAAATAAACAACAGAATAAAAGGACTTGAAGAAAAAGAACAAAATAGAATAAGAGAAAATATGTATAAATTTTATCGCAGTCAAATAGATAGAGTATCAAATAATGCAATAGAACTAGCAACAGGAATAAGTAGACATTTAAGAATTGCAAATACAATATTTCCAACATATATGTCTGAATTTGAAGAACGAAGATTGGAAATGGATAGAGCAATGGCTTGTTGTAATGCTTTACAAGATGAACTTCAATATGCAGGGGAATGTCTATATGCTGATTTAAATAAGTATATGAATCTAGTTTTGCAAATTCAAAAAGAATTTAATATGATTAAGTCACTTCGACAGACTGACAATAGATTTTTAAAAAATATAAAGAAATAATAATTAGCGGGTAACTTTTATATGTTGTTTCTTCTGCGTATTTCGCTAATGTGAACAGCAATGGTAATGCCAACTACAACAACGCTTCCAACTCTAACGGTGTCCGTCCTGATTTCACAACCCATACAAATTTTTATATGAACTAGATTTCATTGTGTGGCGATGGGAAAAGGAAAGGAAAAGTTATCCCTTCAATTTGTAAAAATTGATAAATGCTAATCGCTATGCATTTAGTTACGACTAGTAATGCTATAAAAGTGATTTTTAATGAATATTTATTTTGATGCTAATAAAATATATGAAGCAGGAACAAAAGCTATCAAAGGAGCACCTTTTAAGTATAAAACACAGCTCTTTGAAATGAACCATTTATTAGAAACAGCAATGTTGTTGCAAAAACTAAAAAATGGGGAATATAAACCAACGAAAGGTGCTAAATTTACAATAAATGAAAGAGGTAAAATTCGACATATTACAACAAATAATATGATAGATAAAACAATAAATCATTTAATGTGTGATGAAGTTTTAAGTCCTGCAATTACTCCATACTTGATCTATGATAATGGAGCAAGTCAAAAAAATAAAGGTGTAGCTTTTCATAGAAAAAGATTTGAAATACATTTACACCAATATTATAGAGAACATAAAAGTAATGAGGGATATATATTGTTAATAGACTTTAGTGGATATTATGCAAGTATCCCTCATGATTTATGCTTAAAAAATTTACAACAGTTTTTAAGAAAAACAAACAAAGAAGAAGCACAAATTACTTTATGGATTTTAAAAAATTTATTTGATGTATTTAATATGGATAATAAAAATGGAAAAGGTGTAGATATAGGAAGTCAACCATCTCAAAACATTGGTATTTCATATCCTGTGAAAATAGATAATTATATAAA
>ULLE01000877.1_pt1 | contig 21201 bp, 14 predicted proteins | sample 1951331 | NCBI WGS metagenome assembly ULLE01 (sample SAMEA4835518, study PRJEB28245) | human gut metagenome | biome: gut microbiome; material: fecal sample | place: Denmark | collected 2008
TGCTTTTTTTATGCTTGTTTCTTCTCAAATCAATCTCCCCGATAATAATACAGCAAAGAATGGCGGGCGATAAAATCAGCGTTCAGCTTCACCAGCATCTTCTCTCCCACCTCTGGTAATTCCGCATCCGGAAGCAGATTCTCACAAATGCAATAAGTCAGTAAATCGGGCGGACAAAGCATCTCTTCAGTCAGCATACGGAACGCATTCTGCGATGCCTCCTCCTGATTATAAAAGGGGTTTTCCGTATCTGCAATATACTCACACACATCCTTTGCCAACAAAAGTCCTTTCTGCTCATCCACCATCAGCACAAAGTTACGGTTGGTTTTCATCTGTGGCAGCGTATGGTTTTCATCGTCCGGCCAACGGAGAATCTCCACCAGGAAACGCTTCAACGAATCATACCCGTTGAGATAGATAATCCGTCTTCCACCCGTCCACAATGTGAACAACCGATAGATTTCCGCATTCTTTTTCAGCACCTCGTCCGGTATCACCGACTCCTCCGGATACAGTCCCGGCACCTTCTTCCACACCTCCGACTGCTTGCCTGCCAGCAAATCAATCCACTCATGCAAGAACAACGCCAAAGGTCCTACCGGCACAATAAACCGGTCGGTCGGGGTCACCTGCTGAATATATGGCCACATAGACGGTTCCGTAAGGTATGTATGTCCGAAAAGCCAAGTCAGTTTCCGGTCAGCTTCCTTCTCGTCGGCATACCCCGAAAAATAATTGCGCAACAACTCATTCTCCGGCGCCTGCTCATAGGCCTCTTCCATGATCGGCATAAAAGCCCGTGCCAGTTGCAAAATCTGTCCGTCCAGCGGATTTACATACGAATGCTTGAACAAAGCCTTCTGCCACGTATTCCAAATCAGAAAACGGAGGTCTTCTTCATTAACTTCCCCTTTGACATAATTTCTTCCAAGCGGATAAAACGGAAGACATCGTCCGTACAGATGAGTATGAGCCGTTATAAAAGCCTGCCACAGCCCCAAATCTGACACCAAATCTTCCAGATAGGCAGCCACATAAAGACATATTTTCTTCCGGTACGGCTCTGGTACTTCTTCCAGATCACACACCATATAAAGCCGGTTGGCCAACTCCACAAAGAAACCATCCGACGGAGCTACCGTCGTATAGGGATGGATACCCAGCCAGTCGTTCAGATAAATCACATTCTTTTTCATTTTTTCTGTTCTCCATATTAAATCAATTCCGGGCGAAAAGCGTAATCAGCAGAGACACTGCTGCCAGGCCGATTCCTGCTCCTGTCACCCCTGCCCATCCAAATGCATGCCAGCAAGTACCAGCCAGAAAAGTTCCCAGCGAACCGCCCACGAAATATGTTGTCATAAAAATCGTATTCACCCGATTGGTCGCTTTTGGGGCCAGCGACAAAGCACACGTCTGGTTACTTATCTGGATGCACTGCATACCAATATCAATCACTACAATGCCTACGATAAAGCCCAAATAGAAATTCTGGAAGACATACATCACTACCCAGGCCAATATCATCAGTGCACAACCCAGATAGGTAAAAAAACGTACCCCCAACTTATGCACCAGACTGCCCACAAAAGAAGCCGTCAAAGCCCCTGCGATACCACATAAACCCAGCATGCCAATCACATTGTTTCCCGCATGGAAAGGCTCTCCACTCAATTTGAAGGCAAGACAAGCCCACAAAGCCAAAAAACTGCCGAAGCAGCATCCAGCCCGCGCAGACACCATCCGGATGGTCGGATGGTCACGATACAGCGTAAACAGTGACTTCATCAGTCCGCCATACGTTCCCTTGAAGTTCGACGGCATGTCCGGCAACACCCGAAGTACAAGAAAAATACACAACAGCATAAGAAGGGCCGCAATGTAATACATGGTGCGCCACCCCCAATATTCTCCTACAAAACCGCTGATCACCCGGGAACCGAGAATTCCTGTCAGCAGACCGCTGACCATCATTCCCACGTTGCGGGCCTTATTTTCCGGCAACGAAAACTGTGCCGCTATCGGAATGAAAATCTGTGGCATCACCGAACAGATGCCTGTCACCAGCGAAGCCACTAAAATATAAGGAATGCTTGCAGAAGAGGCAATACTGCAAGTAGCCACTACCAAAAGCATAAAATTCACGACAATGATGTGCTTCCGCTTGTACAAATCACCCAGCGGGATGATAAACAGCAATCCCAGGGCATAGCCAATCTGCGTAGTCATCGGTATCAGGTTAGCTGTAAACTCCGAGACTCCCAGATCTTCACTGATTCTATTCAGCAATGGCTGGTTATAATACAGATTTGCGACTGACAATCCCGATATCACAGCCAGCATCCATAATAAATGTGCCGGTATTCCTTTATTCTCCTCCAATCTTAGTTTCATCTTCCGTCAAAATTCTTTGAGGCACAAAAATAAGCAAAAAACACAAGTTCGAAAAATTCACTTACAGATTAAAACGGGAATAAATTCACAATTTATGCAATAATATAAAGAAAAGCTCTCTCTTACCACAGAAAATTACAATCCCGTTACAAAACTCAAAACACAAATATCTCACACATAATCAGATACAAACATTTTTCCACAAGGATTCCTTTTCTTTCTTCTAAAGTAAAAAAGTTAATTATTTCTTGACCGATTTGTTAAAACGCAAACATAGGCTCTACGGGTTGAAAAGATTTTTTAACTTTGCAATCGAAAAGTTCTGACAATCAGACTTTATTTAAGCAGAAACAACAAGTATTAAACTGACAAACACTAAAAATAGATTTACAATTCATTTAATCTAAATTTTATGCTACATCATTCCAAATTCCTGTTTTCAGCATTGGTCGTTTCAGCGATGGCTGTAGGCGCAAATGCTCAGGTAACCACTTCTGCTATCAGCGGAAAAGTTCTCGATGAAACCAAAGCACCGGTTATTGGCGCTACAGTGGTAGCCGTTCACGAACCTTCAGGTACGCTTTATGGTGCAGTCACCAACGTAGACGGACGTTACACCATCCAAGGTATGCGTACCGGTGGTCCCTACAAAATTGAAATTTCCTATGTAGGCTACAACAAGACAACCTACACGGGTATTTCCCTCGAACTGGGTAACACACTCAGCCTGAACGCTGAAATGAAACCGAGTTCAGAACTGCTGGACGAAGTAGTAGTGGTAGCCGATGCCAAGGCTAATGCCGGAGCAGCCCATAACTTCTCCACACAGAAAATAGAAAACACTCCGACCGTCGACCGTAATGTGTACGACATCGTGAAGAACATGCCGATGGCTATGACTTCCAAGAACGGAGGTATCACATTCGCCGGTTCAAACAACCGCTACAACAGTTTCCAGATTGACGGTACGGTAAGTAATGACGTATTCGGTTTGTCTGCATCCGGGACCAACGGCGGTCAGACAGGTGCCAATCCGATTTCCATGGATGCCATCCAGGAAATCCAGGTAGTCGTAGCTCCCTTCGACGTACGCCAGAGCGGATTTACCGGAGGTGGTATCAACGCCATTACCAAGCAGGGTACCAACACCACTCACGGTTCTGCCTATACTTACTTCAACAACCAGAACATGTATGGTAAGTACAGCGCCGTACGCGGTTATGAAAAGTCTCCGCTCACCCAGCAGTACACCCGTACTTACGGTGGAACATTGGGCGGTGCCATCGTAAAAGACAAATTGTTCTATTTCGTCAGTGCAGAAGCCAAGAAGGAATCTTATCCCTCAAGCGTATATCCTGGATATACAGACAGCTATATCACCAACGACGTGGCCAAACAGATTGCAGATCAATATGCTGCATTGACAGGCATTCAGGAAGGTTACGCACAACCCGATATCGAAAACAAATCATTCGGTTTATTGGCCCGTATCGACTGGAACATCAACCAAAACCACAAGCTGGCTCTGCGTTACCAGCACAACAACTCATACGATGACAACTACAGCTTGGGCTCTACCACCTACACCTTCAACAACAGCGGTTACCGTATGAACAACAAGACCAATTCTATCGTAGCCGAATTGAACTCTCACCTGGGGCAGAACCTGTACAATGAACTCCGTGCTTCTGCCAGCTTCATCCGTGACCATCGTAACGTAGGTTATCAAGGCCCGACTGTTCAAATAAAGAACGTAAAAGGAGCAGATGGGAAAACAGGAGTAACCGTCAACATCGGTACAGAATATTCATCCGGCGCCAACTATTTGGACCAAGATATCTACACAGTAGAAGATAACCTGTCTTGGTATCTGGGCAACCATACATTAACTTTCGGTACACACAACGAAATCTACCGTATGAAAAACTTGTTTATCCAAGCAGTCAACGGTTCTTGGAATTACAACTCTCTCGATTTGTTCCTGCAAGATAAGCCCTATCAGTATTCTTATAAATACACAGATCCGGAATTAACTGGAGGTGATACACGCTGGGCACCTGCCATGAAATCTGGTCAGTTCGGTTTCTATGCACAGGACAAGTGGGACGTAAGTACAAACTTCAACCTGACTTACGGTTTGCGTATTGACATTCCGGTAATTTTCAATAACCCGACCGAAAACCCAACTTTCAACGAATATGCCGCACAGCAAGGCTTCAATGTGCGTGTAGGTGAAAACCCGAGCGCGAAAGTATTGTTCTCACCGCGTGTAGGCTTCCGCTGGTATACCAATGATTCTCACAACACCCTGCTGCGTGGTGGTGTAGGTATTTTCACGGGTCGTGTACCGTTTGTATGGCTGTCAAATGCCTTCAACAACACCGGTATGGAAAGCAAGGGTACCACACTTGGGAACAAAGACAATAAAAACAACTGGTTGAATGACGCACCCGCTCTAGGACAATATGCAAATGACCCGATGGGAGCTGCCAATTCACAGACTGGAACTGCTGCCAAGCCTGACATCGTAACCGTATCCAAAGACTTCAAGTATCCGCAAGTATTCCGTGCCAACCTTGCGTTGGAACAGAAATTGCCGGGCGATGTGAAGATGACCTTAGAAGGTGTCTATTCAAAGACGATGAATAACGTATTCTTTGAAAACCTGGCCGCAGTCAATACAGGAGAAAAGGTATACGCCATTCCGGGAGTAGAAGCTTCTGCTGCACCGAAATACAGTAATACAAAGAGTAACTACTATAGTATTATCAACCTGAAGAATACTAACAAAGGTTATACCTACGCATTGTCGGCCTTGCTGGAGAAACACTTCAACTTTGGTTTGGACTTGTCAGCATCTTATACTTTCGGACATGCCAAGTCTGTAAATGACGGTACAAGTTCAGTTGCCTACTCTAACTGGAAATACAACTATTCTGTAGACACCAATTCTCCTAACGAGTTGGGCTTCTCCAAGTTTGACATTCCTCACCGTGTCATGATTCAGGCTTCTTATAGCAGCCCGAAATACTGGAACGGATGGACCAGCACTACTATCTCTGTAATTTATAATGGATTCTCTGGCAGCCGTTACAGTCTGACCATGAACGACAAACCGGATTTTAACGGAGATGGATACCCTGGCAACTCTTTATTATACATCCCAACCGATGAAGAATTAAGCAAAATGATCTTTACAGATGTAGATAAAGATGGAAAAGCCTTGTCTATGACCGCAGAGCAGAGCCGTGACGCTTTCAAACAATGGATTGAAAATGACAGCTATGCCAAGAACCACAGAGGTCAGTATGCAGAACGTAACTCTAACCTGAGCAACTGGGAACATGAAATCGACCTGCACTTGGCTCAGACCATCTACAATGTACAGGGAGTGGGTAAACTGGAATTCACCTTCGATATCATCAACTTTGCCAACATGCTGAACAAGAAATGGGGAGCAAGCTATGAATCTGCTTACAACCTGTCTCCGTTGACTTTGGAATATTTCGATAAAAATACTGGAAATGCAGCCTTCTCTTACAACAAGGCTGAAATCCAGAAGAGTGATATCAGCTCACGCTGGCACTGCCAGGTGGGTGTAAGACTGACTTTCTAATGAAAGACTGACCCTTCTCATAAAAGGTGTATTGCCCACAAAGAAAGAGGCAATACACCTTTCTTTTTTATCAACCCTCAACAAAAACCGGACTTATGAAAAAATTCTTCATCCTCTGTTTCCTGTGGTGCACCTGCCTCTCCTTGTGGGCCGGCAAACACTACACCGTGATTGTTTCCCTCGACGGATTCCGCTGGGATTACCCCCAAATGTACGACACCCCGTTCTTCGACCAGATGGCCCGCGAAGGCGTGAAGGCTACCATGATTCCTTCTTTCCCCTCAAAAACCTTCCCCAACCACTATACCCTTGCCACGGGACTGGTACCCGACCACCATGGCATCGTAGCCAATACATTCTGGGATCCGGAACGCAAAGAGCTCTACAAAATGACCAAGCCGGAAACACGCAACAACCCTGCCTACTATGGAGGGGAACCCATTTGGATTACAGCCCAGAAACAGGGCATCAAGACAGGTAATATCTATTGGGTAGGATCCGACATTGCCGTCAAAGGACAATATCCTACCTATTATCATGTGTACGATCAGAAGCCCCGTCTTACCCAGACAGAACGTGTGGCAGAGGCCCTGCGACTGCTGAAGTTGCCGGAAGAAGAACGGCCGCAACTGATTATGATGTACTTTGAAGATTCCGACACCTACGGCCACAGTTACAGCCCGCACAGCAAGGAAACACGCCGCTGCATCGAAGAACTGGATGGACTCATGAGATACTTGTGGGAGGGATTGCAAAGTCTGCCTTTCGGAAAAGACATCAACCTGATTGTGACGGCCGACCACGGTATGGCCACGGTGAGTGCCGACCGCTTTGTGCCCATCAAGCACCTGCTAAAAGAGAATTGGTACACACTGATAGACGGCAACCTGCCGGCACAGATTTATACAAAACCAGAATACCGCGACTCAGTATATCAGGCCTTGCAGGGACTGGAGCACGTGCGGGTATGGAAGAAAGAAGAAATTCCAGCTTACCTGCACTACGGTAGCAATCCGCGAGTGGGCGACATCATCGTACTGCCCGACCTGGGCTGGCTGGTAGAAGAAGGGACCCAGACGCTTCCAGGCGCTCACGGTTTCGACCCGACCTACGACGATATGCAGGTGATGTTCCGGGCATGCGGACCCGACTTCAAGAAGGGATACAAACCACCCAAGTTCCGGAACGTATCGATTTATTCCCTGCTGGCTCGTTTGCTGCACATCACTCCTGAAAAGACAGACGGCAGCTTAGAAGAAGTCGAAAACATGTTGATTCCGTGAGATTTATAAATTCTCAAAAAAACGCACTTACGTTTTTAAAAAACACAAGGACGTTTGACCTTAAACGCAAGTGCGTTTCAACTAAAACGTAAGTGCGTTTTCCTTCAAACGCAAGTGCATTTAAACAAAAACGCTTCGACGTTTTCTTCCGAACGTCGAAGCGTTTTTTATGTTTTACATAAGTGACTGAAAATCAATCCTCCATCAACTTGCGGTAGTGCACGCGTTTCGGCTCTACATTGCCCATGCGCTTCATCTTGTTTTCCTCGTATTCCGTGTAGGATCCTTCGAAATAGAACACCTGACTGTCTCCCTCGAATGCCAGGATGTGCGTACAGATACGGTCGAGGAACCAACGGTCGTGGCTGATGACCACAGCACAACCGGCAAAGTCTTCCAGACCTTCTTCCAGCGCCCGGAGCGTGTTCACGTCAATGTCGTTGGTCGGCTCGTCGAGCAACAGCACGTTGCCTTCTTCCTTCAGGGCCATAGCCAGATGCAGACGGTTACGTTCACCACCCGAAAGCATGCCGCAAAGCTTTTCCTGGTCGGAACCGGAGAAATTGAAACGGCTCAGGTAGGCACGGGCGTTCACGTCGCGGTTACCCATACGAATCAGGTCGTTACCTCCGCTGATGACCTGATACACACTCTTGTTCGGGTCGATGTCCTTGTGCTGCTGGTCTACGTAGGCAATCTTAACCGTCTCACCTACTTCAAACTCGCCCTTGTCCACTGTTTCCAGTCCCATAATCAGACGGAACAGGGTAGTCTTTCCGGTGCCGTTCGGACCGATAACTCCCACAATGCCATTGGGCGGCAACATGAAGTTCAGATCGTCAAAGAGCAACTTGTCGCCATACGCCTTGGCCACGTGCTTGGCCTCGATGACCTTGTTGCCCAGACGCGGACCGTTCGGGATGAAGATTTCCAGCTTCTCTTCCTTCTCCTTCACATCCTCGTTCAAAAGTTTGTCGTACGAATTCAAACGGGCCTTACCCTTGGCATGACGAGCCTTGGGAGCCATGCGCACCCATTCCAACTCGCGCTCCAAGGTCTTGCGGCGCTTGCTGGCCGTCTTTTCTTCCATCTCCATGCGCTTGGTCTTCTGCTCCAGCCAGCTGGAATAGTTTCCCTTCCAAGGAATACCTTCACCACGGTCAAGTTCCAGAATCCATCCGGCCACGTGGTCCAGGAAGTAACGGTCGTGTGTCACGGCAATCACCGTTCCCTCGTACTGCTGCAGGTGCTGTTCCAGCCAGTCGATGCTTTCCGCATCCAGGTGGTTGGTCGGCTCATCGAGCAACAGGACATCAGGCTTCTGCAACAAAAGACGGCACAAGGCCACCCGACGGCGTTCACCTCCCGAAAGATTCTTCACCAGCTGGTCTTCCGGCGGACAGCGCAGGGCATCCATCGCCCGCTCCAGTTTGCTGTCAAGATTCCACGCATCCGTGGCATCAATGATATCCTGCAGTTCGGCCTGACGCGCAAAGAGGGCGTCCATCTTTTCCGGATCTTCGTAATACTCCGGCAAACCAAACTTCTGGTTGATTTCTTCGTATTCGGCCAGCGTGTCTACCACCTGCTGCACCCCTTCCATCACGACTTCCTTCACGGTTTTCGTGTCGTCGAGTTGGGGTTCCTGTGCCAGATAGCCGACACTGTATCCCGGAGAGAATACCACTTCTCCCTGGTAATTCTTGTCGAGTCCGGCAATGATTTTCATCAACGTAGATTTACCGGAACCGTTCAGACCGATGATTCCGATTTTCGCGCCATAAAAAAAGGATAGGTAGATGTCTTTCAATACCTGCTTGTTGTTCTGGAATGACTTGCTCACTCCCACCATTGAAAAGATAATTTTCTTGTCGTCTGCCATATTCTTTATATTGGTTAAGTTATCTGTTTCTCATGCGTCGTACAAAATAGCTGTGGATGCCTCCCTGGTAAACCAGCAGTCCCACCATACAGACCAGCAAGGCCAGCAGGTACTGCCGTTTCATGGAGTTGGCTACATATTGCCCGAGCAGTACGCCCACCATCACACCGGTCTCCCACAGCAACTGGTAAGTGTGATAGCCCGTACCCCGCTCACAATGCAGCGGAAGGTAAATCATCATCCGCAGGAACTGCAACAGGGAAAGTCCCATGCCCAATCCCAACAGGAATCCGGCTCCCCACAGGGAATCGCGACCGTCTGAAAGGTAAAGCATCACCAAGGCCAGCCCCATCAGCACCAATCCCACGGCATTCAGGAAACGCCCGTCGGCCTGGCTGCGGAACAACCGGTCGAGCAACAGGAAGACCACAAATCCGGCCATAATACAAATGTAGAAAAAACTATCGAAAGTCGTGCTGAATACTACCCCCAAAATGAAAGGTACCACCATCATGTTCAGTCCCGGAAGCAGGGTGCGGAACAACAGAAAACGGTCGAGCGACAGCAACGGCAAATCCAGCGGAGCGCGAAAGCAAACTTTCACCATCGATACCAAAAGGATGGGAACGATACATAGGATGACAAACAGATACAGCTCATACTGGAACGAAAGAAAGTCTCCCAAACTGTATCCCCCCCAAATGCCACACAACATGCCGAGGACTCCCGACCAGGTGAAAGTAAGATTGGCCCTGTTCCGGCAGTGGCTGGGTGTCACGTCGATAACCAGCGTACTTCCCATCGACATCAGTGCTACTCCAAACAAGGCTCCCTGCAATACCCGAAGGGCTACGATGGTTCCTATCCCCGAAAAATAAGGGTATATCAATCCTACCAACGCCAGCAACAAGATGCTGCGCGTACATACGGCCTTACGCTTGAATGTATCGACCAAATAATTATTAAAGGCTCCAAAGATATACAAGGAAGCCCCAAAAATAGCAATGGTCCATCCGGCCTGAAGGTTGGTGTATCCTCCCTCCCCCACCATCCACCGATGAAGGACCGGAAACAGCATATACACCGCCGTGTACAGGAAAAAATTTGCTGTAAGTAAAAGATTAAAATTGCGATTCCACATGTTCTTATTCTTTTATATCTCTATCTTCTCCAAAATACAAATGCACAGACTGTATCACCTGCCGGAAACTGACCGTCCGGTCCTACAGTCCATGCACCCTTATTTATGCCCCAAACAATAGGCTCAATACTGCTCTGATTCATTCGGGAAGTCGCACGACTTCACATCGGCCACATAATGCCCGATGGCATCGGTCATCACCGTGTTCAGGTCGGCATAACGACGCAAGAAACGCGGACTAAACCCTTTGGTCATGCCCAGCATGTCGGTCACTACCAGCACCTGTCCGTCTACTCCCCCTCCGGCACCGATACCGATTACGGGGATAGTCAGTTCCTTGGCCACACGGGCTGCCAGTTCAGCCGGAATTTTTTCCAGCACGAGTGCAAAACATCCAGCCTCTTCCAGCAGACGGGCATCCTTCATCAGCTTCTCGGCCTCAGCCTCTTCCTTGGCCCGCACGCCGTAGGTACCATACTTGTTGATGGACTGCGGCATCAGCCCCAGGTGTCCCATTACCGGCATGCCGGCCCCGATGATACGGCGAATCACATCGATAACCTCTTCACCGCCTTCCAGCTTCAACGCATCGGCATGTGTTTCTTTCATAATGCGGATGGCATTTCGTACCCCGTCGAACGGGTCGGCCTGATACGAACCAAACGGCATGTCTACTACCACCAATGCCCGTTTCACACCGCGCATCACCGACTTGCCATGATAAATCATCTGGTCTACCGTGATAGGAAGGGTGGTCACATTTCCGGCCATGACATTTGAAGCCGAATCGCCTACTAAAATCACATCTACTCCGGCACCGTCTACAATCTGCGCCATGGTATAATCGTAAGAGGTCAGCATGGAAATTTTCTCACCTCTTTGTTTCATTTCAATCAAACGGTGAGTCGTCACTTTACGAGTATCACCTGAAAGATATCCTGCCATAATTCTTTTTCCTATTTAGTAAAATTTCCACAAAAATAGCCGATTTTTCTGAATCAGACAAGTGTTACAGCAAGTTCATCATGGCCTCGTAGGTAAAATGGCGGAAATCCGGAATCACCAAAGCGCACTGATTCTGAATGGCTTCCGCCGGATTGGTCGTACTCAGTCCCACTACAGCCATTCCTGCCGCATTTCCTGCCTGAATGCCATGGAAGGAATCCTCAAATACCACGCAATTTTCCGGTACCGTCTCAAAAACCTCAGCTCCCAACAGAAAGCAGTCGGGTTCCGGCTTCGATTTATGGAACATTTCAGCCGTCAGAATCCGGTCGACCAGTCCCTTTAGTTCGGGATGCGTGGCATAGACGTTGGCCATCTTCTTCTCGTTCGAGCTGGTCACGATGGCAATCTTCACGCCATGGGCACGCAGGCTGCGCATGAAATCTTCCACTCCCGGCACGTATTCATACTTCATTTCCGTCTCAAAACGGTTCAGACGGTCGGTAATTTCAGCCTGTTCCTGCTCCATTCCCTGAAAATGACGGTCGTAAATCTGTTTGAGAGTCTGTCCTTTGATGACCCGTCCGAATTCCTCGTATTCCGGATGATATTGTTTTCCTACCTTGTTCCAAAAAAGACTGTACTGTGATTCGGTATCCATCACTACCCCGTCGAAATCAAAAAGGGCAGCTACACATTTCGTTTTGTCCATTCGATGTTTAGTTTGATTTAACGATGCAAAGTTCTGAAATATCGGTTCATATTCCTAACTTTGAGAATTAAAATAAACAAATTTCACATGAAAGAGAACAATCCTCATATCTTAGGAGAGGCTCCCATCGGGAAACTGTTGCTGGAATATTCCATCCCGGCCATCATCGGCATGACACTGACGTCGCTCTACAACATCATCGACAGTATCTTTATCGGACACGGCGTGGGAGCACTGGCCATCTCGGGACTGGCCATCACCTTCCCGCTCATGAACCTGCTGGTGGCATTCTGTACGCTGGTAGGCGTGGGAGGTGCTACACTCTCTTCCATCCGCCTGGGACAGAAAGACAAGAAAGGGGCCGAAGACATTCTGGGCAATGTGGCAATTCTCTGTGTCATCAATGCCGCATTCTATGGGGGACTGGCGTTCATTTTCCTGGAACCGATTCTGTTTTTCTTCGGGGCCAGCGAAGCGACCATGCCCTATGCACGCGACTTCATGCAGGTCATCCTGTTAGGCAGTCCTATCTCGTATGTCATGATCGGACTCAACAATGTGATGCGGGCCACGGGCTATCCACGCAAGGCCATGCTCTCGTCCATGCTGACGGTGGGATGCAACATCATCCTGGCTCCCATCTTCATTTTCGTGTTTGACTGGGGTATCCGGGGAGCGGCACTTGCCACGGTCTGCTCACAGTTTTTCGGCATGATCTGGGTGCTCTATCACTTCTGCAGCCCGAAAAGCTACATCCGTTTCCACCGCCCCAACCTTCGCTTGCAAAAGAAAATCATAGGAAATATTTTTGCCATCGGCATGTCGCCCTTCGTGATGAACGTGTGCGCCTGCTGTATCGTCATCTTCATTAACAACCGGTTGCTCAGCTATGGAGGCGACATGGCTATCGGAGCCTTCGGTATCCTTAACCGCATTCAGATGTTGTTTGTCATGATTGTGATGGGCATCACCATGGGCATGCAACCCATTACGGGGTACAATTACGGAGCCCGCCATTTCAGTCGGGTGAAACACACTTTAAAGCTGGGTATTACGGCGGCCTGCATCATTACTACCGTAGGATTCGCTGTAGGAGAACTTTTCCCCGGACTCTTCGTGGGTATGTTTACCGATAGTCAGGAACTAATGGACGATGCGATCCTCGCCTTGCGAATCGGTATCTTAGCTTTCCCCGTGGTCGGGGCACAGATTGTCATCACCCAATTCTTCCAGTCCATCGGAAAGGCACGGATTTCCATCTTCCTGTCCCTTTCCCGTCAGCTGCTCTTCCTGCTTCCGGGACTGGCCTGGTTGCCGCCTGTCTACGGGCTGAAAGGGGTATGGTCCAGCATGCCGCTGTCCGACGGCCTGGCCTTTGCGGTAGCCGCCCTCATGCTGCTTTATCATTTCAAAATGAAAATGAAGGAAGTCACTCCGCACGAAGCCTGACAAATGTTTACGAAAACAGCAGTGCCAGATTCAATACGGATACCACCACGGCCATGGTATAAAGTACCCACGTACTCCAGCGGGAATTGGCATACGGCCCCATCACCCGCCGGGAGGAAGTCAGCCACACTTGTAGAAAGATGGTAAACGGCAGCTGGATGCTCAGCACCATCTGAGAAATAATCAAGCCCTGAAAGGGGTTATCAATGAACAGAATCACTACCAAAGCGACTCCCAGAGAAAGCAGAATACCCACCCGCGAATGGATATCCTTCACATGATATGACTCGCCGAACATCCCCGCAAAGATGGAACCTGCCGCCATGCCGCTCGTCACCGTCGAGGAAATACCAGCCATCAGCAAGGCCAAAGCGAACACCAAGGCTGCCTGGCTACCCAACAAGGGTTCCAACAGGCTTTGGGCCTGTTGCAGTTCTTCCACTTCCACCCCGTGGGCAAAGAAAGTAGCCGCTGCCAGCAAAATCATCGCACTGTTGATGGCCCAGCCCACTCCCATGGAGAAAAGGGTATCGTAGAACTCATACTTCAGCAGCTTGCGAATGGAAGCATCGTCCTGCTTGTTGTATTCCCGGCTCTGCACCACCTCCGAATGAAGAAACAGGTTGTGGGGCATAACCACTGCTCCCAGTACGCTCATAATGACCAGCAGACTCCCCTGGGGGATGGATGGTATCACCCATGAACGGACTGCTAATGGCCAGTCAATCTCCACCAAAAACATTTCGTACAGAAAAGACAACCCGATGACGGAGACAAAGGCAATGATGGCCCGCTCAATCCGTTTATAGGAATTCGTAAAAAGCATGATGACGACAAACGCTGTGGTCAATAAGGCTCCCCAGATGATGGGAATGTGAAACAGCATCTCCAAAGCGATGGCTCCTCCCAAAATCTCGGCAAGCGAAGTAGAGATGGAAGCCAATACTGCCGTACCTAATACGGGACGCGACACCCATTTGGGCGTGTATTTCGTGGCCGCCTCGCTCAGGCAAAGCCCGGTAACGATACCCAAATGTGCCACATTATGCTGCAACACAATCAACATGATAGTCGACAGGGTGATAACCCACAGCAGGGAATAGCCGAAATCAGCTCCTGCCGCAAAATTCGAGGCCCAGTTACCCGGGTCGATGAAACCGACGGTCACAAGCAATCCCGGACCGATGTATTTGAAGAAATCCAGTCCACCCAAGTAACGCGGATGGTCTTTCCGTTTTAACTCTTTGATAAAATTCCACATAGCGAACAATCTGCCTTAAAGCAATACAACAAATTTACCACACAGAAAGTTTACACAAAGCGTCAAGAAGTCAGCAATTATCAGTTAGTTCAAGGCATCCCAGCCTGCCGCACGATACCAGGCGATAGATTGTGTATAGTAACTGTTCCAGGAAGTCTTGTTCGTCACATATCGATTATACTCTCCCGGAATGTACATGCCGATTCCGCAAAAACGGGCATCGTCTACCTTAAAATCTGAATATACAGATGGAAGATTTGGAATACATTCCTTAGCAATAACAGCCTGATTCAAAGCGGTCTGTACAGAAGCGATTTCCGTATTTAAATCCGTTTCAGCCACCCCATACTTCCGGCCCAATTCCCGGAAGAAATCAAGCACATCGTATGAGAAATACTGAAAAGTACCCACTCCATATTGCTGTACATTGTCCATAGACAAAGAATACAGCCCTCCTTCCCATTCCGTTAATTTAGCGTTCACCACCCCAGCTAGATTCTCCATTTGGGTACAATCCACAGCCGCACAAGTTCCCCACACTCCCTTAGTTTTATTATATGAAATAAACTCATGGCATACCGCTGAATAATCTATACTGTCTGCATATAAATAGGGAAGTACCTGATCATAAGGAAACCCATCAACATAAGTTTCCTGTACCGAAGCGACACAGTGTGAAGTGACATTCTTCAATTCATAGCATACTTCCGCCGTCCCCATCATGCAGGCATCAAACAGTACAAAATCAAGTTTCTTTGTAAAACTATTTTTCAAGACTTCGGCCAAGTTTGGAATATCGATGTTATAACCGTTGTCATCACCAAAAGCTTTTGTGGGTACGGAATTACCTTTCATCCATCCAGAAGCATGGGACCCCAAAATTACCCCGTAACTGTCGGAAGGTGCTACCGTCTGCATGTCCTTAAAAACTTCTTCCATTACGGTTGGGTCAGTGGCTATCTGACTGTTCATGGTATATTCTTTCTTTTCTGCTACCTGACAAATCGATTCAAAAGTTAGACTGGCCCCTTTCAAAGCCGGCTGATTATTAACATTACCCCGCCCATCGGTATAGAAACTCATCAAGGTAGGATTGCTCAATGGAGTATCATTTACATAAGGACGATAAAATACAAGCAGTGTACACGATTCTTTCATATCACCCAACGCCGTGTACATATCAATCACATTACCGCGTAATTCACTATCCAAAGAGCGCCCCCCATTGTTCGATATAAGATAGGCCAATACGGTACGCCCTGAGCGTTTAGCCGGCTGTTGTTCCGGAATCTCGTTCGAACAGGCCGCCAGAAACACTACCAACAGGCCATACACCCATTTCTTCATCCACCTCATTCTACGTCAGGCTTTGTAAACTTGAATTCCGGATTTACATCTTGAAGGAACAATGAACCGCCCTTCGTATATTTTTCTTTCAGCTTTTTCAGCTCCTTCTGCACGTTTTTCTTCTTCCGGCTAAAAAACATGAAACATGTACGATTCTTGCCATTCTGTTTCTGTTCCAGATAATCCTTCAGCTGCAGACTGTACAAAGCACGACCTACCAACATGTCCTTGTCATTCACAGCCGCACTATCCAAATACTGTACATCAGTGAAATACACTAATGAATCGGTGAACGAAGCAGAAACACCTGCCAGATACACACCATATTTATTCTTATCTTTCGGCTGCTTGCTGAATGCCGAAGCAGCAAATACCATCAGAAACAGGAAACAAAAAAATTTTGTGTAACGCATAATTCATCAATTTATGGGGGCAAAAGTACACAATTATGCGTAAAAACCGAAAGAAGACCTACTTAATTAACAAACAAAAGGCTTTTATACATGCAAAAAGAGATGTATCAAGACTGAGCTTGTCTTCATACATCTCTTCTGTTTTTTCGGAAATCAATCTCTACCTTATCCCAAATAAGATTTGAGCAGCTTACTACGAGAATTCTGTCTTAATCGTCTAATTGCCTTTTCCTTAATCTGGCGAACACGCTCACGGGTGAGCCCAAACTTATCGCCGATTTCTTCCAACGTCATTTCCTGCGTGTTAATACCGAAAAACATCTGGATGATATCCTTCTCTCTTTCGGTCAACGTAGAAAGTGCTCTGTCAATTTCCCTCGAAAGTGATTCATTCACCAAAGAGCGGTCGGCCATCGGAGAATCATCGTTCACCAGCACATCCAGCAGACTGTTGTCCTCTCCTTCCACAAAAGGAGCATCCACGGAAATGTGGCGACCGGAAACCTTCAGCGTATCCGAAATCTTGTCTACCGGGATTTCCAGCTCGTCGGCCAGTTCCTCCGGCGACGGACGACGTTCGTTTTCCTGCTCAAACTTAGAGAATGCCTTACTAATTTTATTCAATGAACCTACCTGGTTCAACGGCAAACGCACGATACGTGACTGTTCTGCCAATGCCTGCAAAATGGACTGACGAATCCACCAAACGGCGTAACTGATGAATTTGAAACCACGGGTTTCATCAAACTTTTCAGCGGCCTTAATCAATCCCAGGTTACCTTCATTAATCAAATCCGGCAAGCTCAAGCCCTGGTTCTGATACTGTTTGGCTACAGACACCACAAATCGTAGGTTGGCACGTGTAAGTTTCTCTAATGCCGCACGGTCACCTTTACGGATACGTTGAGCGAGTTCTACCTCCTCTTCTACAGTAATCAAATCTTCACGACCGATTTCCTGCAAATACTTATCCAAAGAAGCGCTCTCTCGGTTAGTGATACTTTTAGTAATCTTTAACTGTCTCATTCTATATAAAATGATTTGGGTACAAAAGTACAAAAAAAATTTTATTCTGACAGTGATTTTCGAAAGAAAGAATCGATAAATTTCTTAAAGTTACATCTATTCTCTCTTTTTGTCAACCACTTGCCAAAAAGGAAACAGAGCAGACAACCCGATTGTTCATTCCACGCACGGATTGTCCGCCCCTATAGTCAGAAGCCAAAGAAGGCGCTTCGGAGGTTCGAAGCGCCTTCAACGTTGCTAAATCTTTCTACCTTACTATTATGTGTAATTATTATTCAGCCTGAGATAAGTCGACTGCATAATTTGCACGTTTGCCTGACGGATATACACCTGTCATGAACAGTACCTGATCGGCTGATTGGGAAGCGGCTTTCATCACGTTTTCCAAATCTTGTACACTATGCAACTGCTTTCCGTTGGCTTTCAGGATAATGAAACCTTTACGGATACCACTGTCTTGCATTCTTCCGTCGCTGACACCGGTCACTTCTACTCCGTAACCTAAGTTCAACTGTTCCTTCAGTTCTTTCGGCACAGCACGGAAGGCAGCACCCAAGATTTCCATATCGGCCTGTTTTACTACTTTAGTCGTTCCCTGAGAATTCTTCAAGGTAATGGTAAAGGTCTTTTCTTTCTTGTCACGCAAGACAGTCACCTTCACTTTATCACCCGGACGATACTTAGCCAACATACCTTGCAGGTCGGCCATCGTCTTCACCTTACCGTCGTTCAGTTTCAGGATGACATCGTTCTTCTGCAAGATTCCGTCGGCTGAACCACCTTCGGTTACTTCTACGACTTGCACACCTTCGGTAGCACCCAGTTCCTTCTGTTCCTTACGGATTTCATCCGGATAAACCTCGTTACCCATATCACGACCACCGATACCCAGCAATGCACGCTGTACGGTACCATATTGCTTCAAGTCCGTTACCACCTTTGTCATGATGCTTACCGGAATGGCGAAACCATAACCGGAGTAAGCTCCTGTCGGAGAATACAGCATGGCGTTGATACCTACCAGTTCCCCTTTCGCATTGACCAGCGCGCCACCACTGTTACCCTGGTTGATGGCCGCATCAGTCTGGATGAAAGACTCTACCTGATTGGCTCCCAGTCCCCGGGATTTCGCACTTACCACACCAGCTGTCACTGTAGAACCCAGATTGAACGGATTACCGACTGCCAGTACCCACTCACCTACTTTCAGGTTGTCGGAGTTACCGACCACGATAGCCGGGAAATCATCTCCTTCAATCTTGATCAGCGCCAAGTCAGTGGTCGGGTCTGCCCCGATGACACGTCCTTTCATTTCGCGTCCGTCATGCAGCTTCACATTAATTTCATCGGCTCCGTCAATCACATGATTGTTGGTCACGATGTAACCATCTTTTGAAATGATGACACCTGAACCGAGACCTCTCTGTTCCGGAGTCTGTACCTGCTGCTGCCGGCCTCGTCCGTCACCAAAGAAGAAATCGAATATATCGGGCTGTTGAATTGTCTGAATCTTGCTACGCTGAATAGACATGATATGTACCACGGAGTTCAACGTACTTTCTGCCGCTTTCGTCAAATCGACCGGTTGCATGCTTGATGCATCCAATGCCGCCGTACGCAAAGGAGACGCAGTATCAAAAGCATCATAGAAAGATGTGTTTGCCTGATTTTTCTCCATCATGGCATACGCTGTAGCTCCGGCCACTCCAGCACTCAGTGCAATGACTGCTACTGAACCTATCGCAAACTTAGTTGTTGTTTTCATATCTTCTATTGTTTAAAATGTTAATTTCGACGTTGTTTTAACTTTTCATTTGCTAAAGTAGAACAAATTCCATACGAGTGTACTCTTCTCCCGTTCTTTTTTCCGTCTTTTAACAATGGACAGAAAGGCATTAACCGCAGTTAACTGCCAAATCTGCCAAATTTACATTCATTACCAGTGAAATAGTGACACCGCTGACAAATCGTCCTGCCTGCCAGTTCCCATTCAGAAGGGCACAAACGAAAGAATCCCGCCAATTATAGCACAAATTCCGTTTATTTGCGTACCTTTGCACAGAGAAAGCAGTTGGTCGGTCTGTCGCTGATACTATTTAGTAGAAGAGGAAAGTCCGGGCAACACAGAGCGTCCTACTTCCTAACAGAAAGCCGCCTGTAAAGGCAGAGTAATGCAGAAGAAAATAACCGCCTCCACCCGGAGGTAAGGGTGAGAAGGTAGGGTAAGAGCCTACCAGCCGTATAGTGATATGCGGGCTGTGCATCTTAGGAGTTGTAAGGTCATGTAAACCGGCATCAATGAGGGTTGCTCGCCCCACGTCGGAGGGTGGACCGCTAGAGCCTGCCGGTGACGGCAGGCGTAGATAAATGACAGGCTCCCCTGCACTCGCAGGGTGACAGAACCCGGCTTATAGACCAGCTGCTTTCTTTTTTCACTAAAATATACGAATCATGAATGCCCGAATTAAAGCGCTGATTCATTTCCTCGACGACGGAATATGGCGCATCCGAGAAGATGAGGTGTCCCACCTCCAGTGGAAACTCTATACTTATCTCAAGATTGTCTATCTTTCCATCATCCAATTCATCAACGACCGCATCGTGGTACGTGCCTCCGCACTGACCTACAGCACCCTGCTTTCCATCATCCCTATTCTGGCCCTGCTGTTCGCCATCGCCCGCGGTTTCGGATTCGACACACTGATCGAGGCACAGCTCCGGCAAGGAATGACCGGCACTCAGGCCGAATTGATTTTCAGCTGGATTAACTCTTACCTGGAGCACGCCCAAAGTGGTGTCTTCATCGGTATCGGCCTGATTATGCTGTTAGGCACCATCCTGCTGCTGATTGACAACATCGAGCGCAGCTTCAATGCCATCTGGCAAGTGAAGAAACCCCGCAGCGTATTCCGGCAGATTACCGACTACTTCTCCATGATTTTACTGCTCCCCATCCTGCTGGTGGTTTCCAGTGGTCTCACCATCTTCATGATGACCTATGTAAAGGAAATGCAGAACTTCGTGGTACTGGCCCCTATCCTGAAATTCTTCGTCCGTCTCATCCCCTACGCCCTTATCTGGGGAATGTTCATCGGGCTCTACACCTTCATGCCCAACACGAAAGTCAAACTCTCACACGCCTGGCTTCCCGGTGTGCTGGCCGGAAGCGCGTTTCAAGCCTTCCAGTACTTTTACATCAACAGCCAGATATGGGTCTCCAACTACAACGCCATCTACGGAAGTTTTGCCGCCATCCCTCTGTTCCTGTTGTGGACACAGATTTCCTGGAGCATCTGCCTGTTCGGAGCCGAGATGAGCTACATCAGCCAGAACGTTTCCACCTTCAACTTTGGAAAGGAAACAGCCCACATCAGCCGCCGCTTCCATGACTTCTTCTGTACCATCATCCTGAGTTCCATCTGCAAGCGGTTTGCCACAGGCGGACAACCTTACACGGCAGAAGCGCTCAGCACAGAGCATAAAATACCCATCCGGCTGACAAAAAGCATCTTGTATGAACTACAGGACATGCGGCTGATTTACGAAACGGACGCCTCAGGAGAAGAAAAATCACGCGAACCGCAGTATGTTCCAGGCATCGACATCAACCAACTGAGCGTAGGCACCCTCCTCAGCCAACTGGATGCCAACGGAGCCGAGGACTTTAAGGTAGACCCCGCCCATTATTCCGCGGCTTGGCAGACCCTGATAGACGCCCGCAAGGAATTT
>ULLE01019812.1_pt1 | contig 20773 bp, 12 predicted proteins | sample 1951331 | NCBI WGS metagenome assembly ULLE01 (sample SAMEA4835518, study PRJEB28245) | human gut metagenome | biome: gut microbiome; material: fecal sample | place: Denmark | collected 2008
CCTTCAAACATAGAATTTTGAAAGCAGGCCGCTGTCCGTATCACTTCCTCGCAATCCACACATAGACACTTTTCTTTCCTTTAAACAGCCATAGGACGCTCAAGGAAATAATCCATGCCACAGCCAAGAGTACAAAAAGGAACTCCATGAAAGCCCCCCACCCATAGTGAGACAACACAATGCCGGAAAAAGAACCAACCAGACTGGAGCCTGCATAATAGAACAACCAGTAAATGCTGGTGGCACTGCTTTTCATCTGCCCGGCATGCACCGATACAATCCGGCTGGCCAGCGTATGAGTTCCGAAAAAAGCAAAAGTCATCAATCCCAGTCCCAGCACGATGGCCCAAAGCTGCATCCATAGCAACAAGGCCATCCCTACCCCCATCAGCCCCAACGTACCTTGCAAGAGCATCTCCGGACTATACTTGTCCGAAAGACCTCCGGCCACGACCGAACCGATAATTCCTGCCACATACATGGTGAAAATCAGTGCCACCCAATGATGAGGCAATGAAAAAGGAGGTGCCTCCAGCAAGAAAGACAGATAATTGTAGATACTCACAAAAATTCCCATGGAAAGAGCGGCAATGAGATACATCGAAAGAAATGTGCTCCGGGTTAAAAGAAAATGCATCTGACGCAATTTCTCCCTAAAAGGCACCGACACCGCAGAGAAATTTTTCCCAGCTGGAATCTTCCAGCAGAACAATCCTCCTAACAGCAGGCTGACAATACCAATCAACCACACGGCCGACTGCCATCCGCCCCACCCGGACATCAGTGTAGCAGCCACTCGCCCTGACATTCCTCCCAGGGTATTCCCGCTCAAATACAAACTGATGGCCAACCCAATCATAGCTTTATCTACTTCCTCTGAAAGATAAGCCAACGCTACCGATGACACCCCGGCCAACACCATTCCTTTTAACAAATTCAGAACTAAGAGAAAAGAATAATTGTCAATAAAGGCAGACATGATGGTCAACAGGGAAGAAAGCAGTAACGAAGCTCCCATCAGACGTTCGCGTGACACGGAATCGGCCTTGAAAGCCATGACAATCAGTCCCAATGCCATGCCGGCAGTAGAGGCAGACACCGACAGACTGCTTTCCGCCGGACTGACACCAAAGTTCCGGCACATTTCCGAAAGCATGGGCTGAAACAAATACAGCTGGGCAAAAACCGACAAGCCGGACAAAAACATGCAGTTACGTATCAGGCGAAACCGAGCAACTGACTCACGCGAACGATTCATTTCTTTCATTTCCCTTTTCCTTTCATGATTATGGAAACAAAGGTAGGCCGTCAGTTCCAATCTTCATCTATCGGGAAAACTCTTTTTCTCAATGATATTCATCGAAAAAAACGATGAATACAAACAAAAATATAGCTTATTTTTCTCTTTCACATTCTATACTCCATTCACTTACAAATACTTAACAGATATAAAGTATAAAAATTACACGCAAATTTCATTTCTGACTGAACAAAACAAAAACAAATTACGTTTAAGAACAAAACGAGCTGCTTTACTAACGACATACACAGAAACTAACAGAAAAAGTAACTGATTAATTACTTTTTTGAACATATAGATTAAGCATATTAGCGATAGAAAGATTGTGATTACTGAGAAAACAACAACAAAATGAGAAAATTTACTTTTATTGCATTCTTATGCACTTTGCTATTGGTTTCTTGTAACCAGGAGGAACACTTAGGCACATCTTCCACCGAAAACAAATCTGGGATTGTATTCAAACTGCAAAAACAAGGCTATGAAGGAGTCTCTTCACGCGCCTCGGAAATGGAGACTTCCCTTTATGATCAATTGTATTACTTTATTGTCAATGAAAACGGTGACAAAGTAAGAAACATCAAAAGCTATTATGAAGCCGCTACCTCGGAAATCTATACCGAAGGATTGCACAAAGGAGAATATCGATTGGTGGTATTAGGCATCAAAGGCAATCCAGCGGCTGACCGGGCCATTATCCATACTCCGGAACATATTCAAGAGGAGTGGCTTGAATTTCCGGCAGACTTGCAGAAACCGCTGGAAGCTGAATATTTCTATTCACAAACTCCTTTCTCCATCGTAGAACAACAAACGGAAGAAGGCATCCAGGAAGTAGCCTCCATCCCGCAGGAAGTGACCCAGAAACGAGTTGTCAGTCGGGTGGATTTTGACTTTGCGTATCAGAATCCCTATGTGAGCTATGCCGTCACAGACAAAAGTCTGGCATTGGGAGACGTGCGATTCTATACTACCCTTTCTGGCAACGGAGAACTGGGCGGAGAAAGCAACGGCACAATGAACGCCCTTTCACTAAACCAGCAGACATCTTATCTGTTCATGCCCTTGTGCAACGGATCGACCCTTCACGGAGATATCCATCTCTCAACTCGCAACTACCGGAAAGAAAACAGAAAGCAGGTGTACAGCTTCGAGCAGAAGGAACTGGCCCCCAACCATATTCATCTGGTTGAAACCAAAGTAAACCATCCGGACGACAAAGCGGTGACCATGTTCATCACTCCAGCAGCCTATAATCAAGGTGAGCATGACCTGATTTTGCAGGATACAGAACGGAAAGAAGTATATACCGACAAGACTGTACGGTGCTTCAATACCGCCCAGCCATTACAGGTTTCCGTCACAGAAGAAGGAAAGCTGCATACACGTTTCTACTCTCCTCGTAAGCTGACCAATGTACTGATCAAAATGCAACTGCCGCAAGTAAGTGAAGAATTCTTCGACTTAGCTTATTTTGATTCGATTCCGGCTTTCGGCGACTTTTGGGAAGAAATTCCGTTGCTGCAACGTGCCGCCATGTGCCGCACAGAATCCGGACGATACATTGAGGTACAAAAGAAGACAGCGTCTGAACTGAGTCAAGCCGTACTCAAGATTGAATCGGACGACCCTTACTGGAGCAAGCTGCAGGAAATCAAACACGGTTGGACCATCTACTGGGGACTTTACGGAGGTGACCCGGAGAAAGAAGACGGAGGTCCGGTAGGCAACTGGATGGGAATCCGCCCGGTACATTGCCGGGAATCGGTAGCCCTCTTCCTGAACTTTACCTACATGATCGACATGCCGGAACACGAACAGATTCTGCATGACAATGCCCACCAGCTTTACGATGACAACAAACAACCGGTAAAGGTAGAAGAGGTTTTGAGAAAAATGAGAGCCAGCAGAACGCTTCAGGTAGGCCTGGTCTATCCCGGACACGGAATCATCGGATTGGGTGGAGGAAGTACTTTTGGAGCCTACCAGCGAGGATGGTTCGAACATTACTTCAACCGATATGCATGCAGCGTCATGTTCCATGAACTGGGACACGTCATGGGATACGGACATAGCAGTTCCTTCACGTACGGTCCATGGGCAGAGCAGTTGATGAACAACTTCTATGTAGACAACATCCAGCAGATGCCGATAGACTCACGTGATTACCTGAACAGCTCACAGAACCCTTATCAATACAAATAAACAGAAGAAAACCATAAAAATACCTGAACGAATGATGATGAAATATATACTCGCACTGACCAGTACAAGCTTACTTTTATTGAGCGGATGCCAGCAGGAAGATATCCGGAAAACACCGGATACCCATGGAATGCTCGCTGTAAAATTCTCCAAAGCAGGGGTAATAAACGGAACAGATGCGGATGCAGAATCACAAATCCACACCCTCAACGGTTATCATTTTGAAGACGGCATTCTGAAAGAAACATTCTCTTCCTTGCAAATGGATGCAGAAGGTATCTGCCACCTGGATATTGCTCCGATGAAGGGCAGCCTTTACTTCCTGGCCAACGGAGAAAAAGCCATCACTCCAGAAAACCTGAAAGAAGGAGTCACTACCTTAGAAGCTTTTCTGAAGCAGCAAGCTACAGCCGAAAACATGGCTTCTGAATCTATGCTAATGACAGGAAAGACGGAATTGGGCACAGACGATACTTCGGTATCAGTATTCCTGAAACGTGCGGTGGCCCGCATCGATCTGAATTCACCGTTCGAGGATGCTGAAGTCAATAGTGTCGTACTCAAGAACGTGGCACTGACAGGCTATCTCTATGAGCAGGATGCACTCCAAACCTCTGAAAAGTTTGAAACGACCGACCTGACCAAAGACTTCGGCGAACAACCTTTCAAAAATGGCAAGACTTCGCTTTTCTATCTTCCTGAACAAAATTCAAACGGACATGAGGTAGAAATCATGATAACGACCCACGGTGGATGGCACCGGCTGAAGACTACCCTCCCAACACTGAAACGCAACCACGTCTACACGCTCAAGGTGTATGGAAACGGCTCCAACTGGAAAGTGGAAGTTCTGACCAATGACTGGGAAACTGGCTCTTCTTCCGAATCAGGTCTCACCCACAAAGGACTGGTAGATAAAGAAAACTCACAACTTTCTGAAGGAGTGACTTTGAATGCACAAGCAGATACGGTATTCGTTCCTTACTGGAAAAGCGATTTTCAACTGACACTGGCAGCAGAAGCCGGAGCGGAAGTGAAAGTCCTTGGACAAGCCAACGGAGTCACCGTAACACCTACTCCACTTTCACGCTCCCTCACACCGGTAGCACAGTTCCAAGTATCTAGCAAACAGAAAATGCCGGGAAGCCACTATGAATATATGTACCTGGACGTACATAAGAACGAGGTGCAGACAGGACGTGTCGTACTGGTCTTCATCCCTAATCCGATACAAATGACCGGCTCACTGCAATTTGACGACAACGGACTTTGTGATTTCCCCACTTACGTTGACGGAGAACTGGCTCGCATTACCCTTCCAGAGGGAAAAACCATCTCTTTGAACTTCAACGAGGGAGAAGCTCAGTGGATGAAGCTGGCAGAAGAAGGAGACCGTACCTACCGCCTGTTAGGAGGATGGAAGCCCAACGACCCGAAAGCAGACGGACGAGCACAAACCGGTGAACTGGTGATTGCGGATGCAAACGGTGGACATTCGGAAGTATATACCATCCGACGCCTCAACTGGGGATTGCCCGTGGTACAAATCAACGGCGTGTGGTGGTGCAAGTATAACCTGAGAGGAAATGTAAAAAGTTTCAGTGACCAGATTTTAGTGAAAGCGGATCCTGCGGCCAACGGCAGTCTGGCTGACTATCTGCGAAGCTGTTCGGACGAAGACTTCCTTCAAGTGTTAGGCGACCAGTATCAGGCAGGAAATCCAGATGGATTGAAACTGACTCACCAAGACGGCCAGTTCTATTATGAAGGGTATCAAAGCCAGACGGACAACTTCGGCACGATGGCTCCCACCGAAATGGCTCCCGACGGATACCAGATTCCGGATTACGACGACTACCGCTTCTATACATGGGGCTCCAACTGCAACTTAGCTTACTTCGATCCCGGAGTCTTCAACAACGGACTGGGTCAACGCCTCAACTTCAACGTAGTAGAACGCAATGCCACTTTCAAGGGGCTGAACTATGGTCCGATTTCGTTCTATGATTTTGAATACGAAGGCAATCATCTGACACTTTGCGGACTGGGACACCAATACAACGAAACGACCCTCTCCAGCATGATGATTTTGTTTGCCACCTACGGCAATGCAGGAAACACCTGGATGATAGAAGGATATGCCAAAAGCACCGGAAAAGGAAACTGGTTCAAGTATGCAGGCAGCAATGCCCAAAAGACCCGTACCATCCGATGCATAAAGACTCCGGTAGAATACATTTACGAATAAGAAACAATTACAGATAGATATGCACATAAAAAAATACATACAGCATTTCGGGATACTCTCGGCCATCTTGCTCACCACAGCCTGCCATAACGATTTTATCCCTAAAGATGAAAATACCCCGAATGAAGACAACGGAAGTACCCCTGTACGGACAGTCAGTGCCCGCGTCAAGGCCTTCCAGATAGAAGGGGAAAATACGTCGCTCCCCGGAGAAAACAGCGTCACAGACTTGCAAGCCTGCCTGTTTGAAGAAGGAGTATTGACCCATGTCTATACGCAGCTATCTCAAAAAGACGACCAATACACCCTTCAGACCGACAAAGAAGCCGGTCACTTGTACTTCGTGGGTAACACAGCGAGCCAGCTTGACCTGCAAGCCCTCAAGGAACAAGGCCTGACAGAAGAAGAATGGCTGAAAACCACTTTAGGATATGCCAAGGAAGATGCACAAGCTTCTGAATTTTTCTCCGGCATGCTGGATTTGGGCAAGAACAATGAGAGTACGCTGCACACGGACCTGGAAAGAGGGTCGGCCCGTTTTGACTTGTCTTTACCGGCCAACAGTTCCCTCCAGGTAAAAGGAATCACATTCACCCAAATCGCACAACGCACATTCCTGTTCCCGCAGAATCCGGTAGCAAGTCCGGAAAATACGGAACGGACAGATAAGCGCGTTGATTTTCCGGAGGCGCTGAGTGCCAGCACCCAAGGAGTGGCCTACCTGTACGAACAGACTGGTACCGATATGAAAGCTCAGGTGAGTGTCGTGAAGAAAGGGAAAGAAACTACCGTAGAAAGCAGTCTGCCTTCTACCTTGAAGCGCAACACAGTCTATACCTTGAGCCTCAGCGAAGACCCTGTCAGCGGCAGCGTAAAACTCCAAGTCATTGAATGGGAAAACGGAGGCGAACACAACCTCTCTTCCGAAGCCGGGGCTTTGAAAGTAGATACTCAAGCTTCTACCCTCCCACAAAATGTGACAGTAAACGACGCGAAAAACCGGATTGTATTGCCTTATACAGCTACCGAACTGACACTGGCCATCGACTGTGACGACCAACTGGAGTTCATCCCAGACCCGATGCCGCTGACCGTACAGACACTGGGAGGCAGCAGCGCAGAAACCATAGGAAAGAACCTATTCCGCATACAGAAAGACAGATGGCGATTAGGGGTTCCCGGAGAAGAAATCAAGCTGCGCTTCCACCGGAAGGGATTGCAACAAACTTACCCGGACGACTTCCTGACTGTGGTTCTGACGGAGAACCCGACCTGTATGGAAGGATTGCTCAATTACAATGACAGCTACGAGTGCCACTTTGACCGCTACATTGACAATGAACTGGGGGTACTGACCTTGCCGGAGTCTAAAAAACTAACTGTAGAGTATGAGAATGGAGAAGGCCACTGGATTAAACTGGCGGCACGAGAAAACAATTCCCACTCCTTCCGTATCTTGGGAGGATGGAAACCCAATGACCCCACAGCCAACGGACGTGTGCAGAAAGCCACACTGGTCATCTGCAATAACGACGGTACGGAACGCGAAGAATATACGGTGAGCCGCCGCAACTGGGGACTCCCTGTGACGTACCTTAATGGAGTATGGTGGTGCAAGTACAATGCCATGGGCGATTCAAAGGACTTCAACGACCAGATACTCTCATCAAACGACCCGGCTGCGAAAGCAGAAAAGACCGTTTTCGATTATCTGCGTGACTGCACTCCGGAAGAATTCTTCAAACTCTGGAAATGGCAGTATCAGGGAAAGACCACCCAAGGCATGCAGGTGATAGATGACAACGGAGTAGCCAAGCTGGAAGGATACAGCACGTCAAGCGTCCATATCAACAAGCTGGAACCTACAGCTATGACTCCCGACGGGTACGAACTGCCTTCGATGGAAAACTTCGAACGTGTGCTGAACTCCACCAGCGGTACCATCTGGCTGATGTGGGACGGAAGCCATACTACTGCATGGAACGGAAATACCACCATCCAGCGCCGTCAACGCCGACGGAACGATGTAACGGTCGGCTCCGTTGAAATGACCGACCTGATTTATATCCAGATGTACAATCAGGCAGAACAGCAATATGAACCGCTTGTGTGGTATGGATCAGGAGCACAATGGAACGACAGCGGCATCAAGCACGGACATTACAATGCCATGCTGTGGGCCACGTATTCTCCCGACAACGGACAAGGCTGGTATTATGTAGGTACGATGGGCGGCCTTTACCCGAGCAAGAACGGAGCCGGTTCCAACGATTCCCGCCTTCTGCGATTCAAAAAATCGGACGTGGAATATATCTATGAGTGACTATGAATAACGTTCCCAAAAACGTCTTTGCGTTCGGATGAAAACGTAAGGACGTTTTACTTGAAACGCAAGTGCGTTTGGACAAAAACTCTTTGACGTTTGACTCCAAACGCACTTGCGTTTTTTTACCCCCTTCCCAACGCTTCCATTTTACCTTTCCACATGGTACCTTCCGCCTGTTCCCGCACAATGAGGAATGAACTTTTCGGATGAATCGCCCCTAAAATCCAAGGAGTTTTATTATTTTTGCAGCCGATTATACGATAAACATAAAAAGACTATTATAACCATGGAATTAGCAAGTAAGTACAATCCCGCTGACGTGGAGGGAAAATGGTACCAATACTGGTTGGACCACAAACTTTTCAGTTCTAAACCCGACGGACGTGAACCTTACACCATCGTCATTCCTCCTCCCAACGTGACAGGAGTACTCCACATGGGACACATGCTGAACAATACCATCCAGGATATCCTTGTAAGACGTGCCCGCATGATGGGTAAGAATGCCTGCTGGGTACCGGGTACAGACCACGCCTCCATTGCCACGGAAGCCAAGGTAGTTAACCGTCTGGCACAACAGGGCATCAAAAAGACAGACCTTACCCGCGAAGAGTTCCTGAAACATGCATGGGCTTGGACGGAAGAACACGGAGGCATCATCCTGAAACAGCTCCGCAAACTGGGAGCATCATGCGACTGGGACCGCACAGCGTTCACCATGGACGAAACCCGCAGCAAGAGTGTCATCAAGGTATTCGTAGACCTATATAACAAAGGATTGATTTACCGCGGCGTACGTATGGTAAACTGGGACCCGAAAGCACTGACCGCCCTCTCTGACGAGGAAGTTATCTACAAAGAGGAACACAGCAAGCTGTATTACCTGCGTTATTATATTGCCGACGACGACATGAGCGGTGAGACAGGAGCCGAAGGCGAAGTAGTACACCGCGATGCACAGGGACGCCGTTACGCTGTAGTCGCTACGACCCGTCCGGAAACCATCATGGGTGATACGGCTATGTGTATCAACCCGGAAGACCCGAAAAACCAGTGGCTGAAAGGCAAAAAGGTTATCGTGCCATTGGTAGGACGTGTCATCCCGGTCATCCAAGACAGCTACGTAGACATTGAATTCGGTACAGGATGTTTGAAAGTGACTCCGGCACACGATGTAAACGACTACATGTTAGGAGAAAAATACAACCTGCCTTCCATTGACATCTTCAACGACAACGGTACACTGAGTGAGGCTGCCGGCCTGTATGTAGGTATGGACCGCTTCGATGTACGTGCACAGATTGAAAAAGACCTGGAAGCTGCCGGACTGTTGGAAAAGGTAGAAGCTTATACCAATAAAGTAGGTTTCTCTGAACGTACCAACGTGGCCATCGAACCGAAACTGTCCATGCAGTGGTTCCTGAAGATGCAGCACTTTGCCGATATGGCTTTGCCGCCGGTAATGAACGACGAACTGAAGTTCTATCCTGCCAAATATAAGAACACTTACCGCAACTGGCTGGAAAACATCAAGGACTGGTGTATCAGCCGTCAGCTGTGGTGGGGACACCGTATCCCGGCTTACTATCTGCCGAAAGGTGGCTTCGTAGTAGCTGAGACTCCGGAAAAGGCACTGGAACTGGCCAAGGAAAAGACGGGCGATGCCAACCTGAAACTGGAAGACCTGCGTCAGGAAGATGACTGCCTCGACACTTGGTTCTCTTCTTGGTTGTGGCCGATTTCGTTGTTCGACGGCATCAACAACCCGGGCAACGAGGAAATCAAATACTACTACCCGACTTCCGACCTGGTAACGGGACCGGATATCATCTTCTTCTGGGTAGCCCGTATGATTATGGCCGGTTACGAATACATGGGCGACATGCCGTTCCGCAACGTATACTTCACCGGTATCGTACGTGACAAACTGGGCCGCAAGATGTCCAAGTCACTCGGTAACTCTCCTGACCCGCTGGATCTGATTGACCGTTACGGAGCCGATGGCGTACGTATGGGAATGATGCTGGCAGCTCCTGCCGGAAACGACATTCTCTTCGATGAAGCTCTGTGCGAACAAGGACGTAACTTCAACAACAAGATATGGAACGCCTTCCGCCTGGTAAAAGGCTGGCAGGTGGCCGACATCGAACAGCCGGAATATGCAAAACTTGCGACTGAATGGTTCGACTCCATGCTGGCGAAGACCGCAGAAGAAGTCAATGACCTGTTTGGCAAGTACCGTCTGAGCGAGGCCCTGATGGCTGTCTATAAATTGTTCTGGGATGAATTCTCCAGCTGGTACCTGGAAATGGTGAAACCGGCTTACGGACAGCCTATCGACAAGGTAACTTATGAAAAGACTCTGGCCTTCTTCGAAACCTTGCTGAAACTGTTGCATCCGTTCATGCCGTTCATCACAGAGGAATTGTGGCAGCACATTTACGACCGTCAACCGGGCGAAAGCATCATGACGCAGACCCTCGTAAAAGACATGCCGTACAATGAAACCCTGATTACTCGCTTTGAAGCCGTGAAGGAGGTCATCAGCGGTATCCGTACCATCCGCTTGCAGAAGAACATCGCACAGAAAGAAGTTCTGACACTGGAAGTCATCGGAGAAAATCCGGTAGCAGAGTTCACCTCTGTCATTGCCAAACTCTGCAACCTGTCGGAAATCAAACAGGTAGCTACCAAGGCAGATGGAGCAGCCGCCTTCATGGTAGGCACTACCGAATATGCGGTACCTCTGGGCAACCTGATCAATGTAGAAGAAGAGCTGAAGAAGCTGGAAGCTGACCTGAAATACCAGGAAGGATTCCTGCAGAGCGTACTGAAGAAACTGAGCAACGAAAAGTTCGTCAGCAAGGCTCCGGCCAACGTCATTGAAATGGAACGCAAGAAACAGGCTGACGCCGAAACCAAGATTGCAGCCTTGAAAGAAAGCATTGCTGCATTGAAACGCTAAATAATCATCATTTCAAAATAAAAGAGAGCATGCCAATTGACGTGCTCTCTTTTTTTATATAACCTAAAAATCATATCCACAAAACCAGAAGAAGATGACACGCTATACCCCACTATCTGATAAGGAATCACTCCCCAAAAAGCGATAAGATGTCGTTGAAGAACAATAATCTTTCTTCCACGAAAAACCATATTCATTTATATCCTTCCCAGAAGAGTTAAAACTCTTAAAAATCTCGGAATTCGCTATATTTATCAATAAAAACAGGCTTAATCAAAGTATTATCTAAAAGTATATTTGCAGTATTAATCTGAAAAACACAAATATCATGAAAAGAAAAAAACTTATCCTATCTTTATTTATGGCTATCACCTCTGTTATTTATCAGCCATTGACCGCAAGTATCCCAAAGGAAACCAAAATACTAAAACCCCGATTAGTTGTCTTGACCGACATTGCCCCAGTGGAAGTTGAACCTGATGATATGGAATCTATGATAAGACTACTTTCTCATGCCGACTTATTTGAAATAGAAGCGCTTATCACCAATAGTGGCTGGAACAGCAGCGGGAAAAAATATCCCAATGAATGGACGAATAATCTTCATAAAGTAATCAATGCGTATGAAAAGGATGTGAAAAATCTAATGAAACGCTCGCAACAGAAGGAATTCATGACACTTGAGGAAGAAGCTAAAAAACAATATATAGGCTACTGGCCAAGTCCGGCATATTTAAGAAGCCGTATAAAAATGGGAAGCTTGGAGTTCGGACACAAAATATTAGGCGAGAATAACAACTCCGACGGAAGTGATTTTTTAATTACACTAATTGATGAAAAAGACAATCGCCCTCTTTTCATTGGATTATGGGGAGGAGGAAACACCTTGGCACAAGCTATTTGGAAAATCGAACAAGAAAGAGGAAAAGCAGAGGCGGAAAAGATTTTGAAAAAGATTTATATCTATGCCATCACAGATCAAGATGTGGCATGGAACGATAGAGAAAAACATACCTTAAGTTCTCACTATTGGTTAAGAAAAGAATTTGGGGATAAAATAAACTTTATTTGGGATGAAAGTGCATGGCTTTCACAAAACAGTATAGGGGCAAGCCGCTGGAATGAATATGCCCAACACATACAAGGGCATGGATACCTGGGCGAAATGTATCCTAAAAATAAATATGGAGTAGAAGGAGACACACCATCCTTCCTGTACGTACTCCCCAACGGACTGAGTAACCCTACTCTGCCCAACCAAATAGGATGGGGCGGATATTTTGTATGGGATAAAACTCCAGATAATGAAACCTATTGCTACACCAATAGCTCAAAAGAAATCAAATCCATCTCACAGAAATACGAGAAATATTTCTACGATGCAGCATTCAATAACTTTGCAGCCAGAATGGAGTGGGCAAAGAACGGGAAAGGAAATAAAAATCCGGTAGTAATTGTACAAGGGGAAAAAGGATTAAATGCAGTTACAATAAAATGCGAAGTCGAAAGAACAATTCAACTAGATGCATCAGGCACCTACGATCCTGACGGAGACCTGCTCACATATAAATGGTGGTATATGCCCGAAGCCGGAAACTACGACGGAACACTTGAAATAAATGATGCAGACAAAACCATAGCCAAGCTCACCATTCCCCAAGAAGCAAAAGGAAGAACCATTCACATAATATGCGAAGTGACAGACAACGGAAAATATAACCTAAAAAGTTACAGAAGAATAATTATCCATGTAAAATAGTTAGAATATATGACAAAACGTCTTGCTTTTTACAATCTACTGACAAATTAGCAAGTCATTATGTCAACGCCGTTCTAAGCGTTGATTTATGTCAATAAAAAGAGGGGAAAATAAAATTATATGCTTTAAAACATGTTTTTCAAAAAAAAGGCATTACCTTTGCAGTGTAATAAAACGAACGAAGGAACCCGAAAGGGTACCGGAGGGAAAGGATAAAAAGATTAAGGATAACAAAAACAAAAGACAAAACTTCGAAAGGTCCTCTGCGAAGAGCACCTGGAAAACTAAACTAGAATTATTATATAGGTACTAACTTAAAAGCAAATGAAAGGATAACAGTTATGAAAAAGGTAACAAAGATTCTTCACAAGATTGCAAATGCAGATCCGATGATCTGGGGGTACATCATGTTGAGCGACAACACTCACACGAAGTAACCCGCTGCCGATGACCGGCGGATTTATTAGTTGATTGAAACAAACAGACTCATATAGAAAGTCCGGAAATCAGTTCCCTGTCGAAAGACAGAGGGCAGATTTCCGGACTTTTTTTGTTATACTCTTTTCCCAGTCTTCAATCTCACCGAAGGGGCTGTAACTTGACAATTTCTCCCAATTCAGGAATAATAACGGGCATTCCACGTTTCTTTGCCTCAGCGGCAAACACATGGGGTGGATCAAACAAAGGTTCATCCGAAAGATCGAACGTACCATAGTGCATAGGAATCGTTATCCGCGCATGCATATCTGCTGAAGCCGTCAAGGCATCATACGGAGAGATATGGTTAGGCTTCATGAACCAACGCGGCTTATAGGCCCCTATCCCAATCATGCAATAGTCGATATGCGGAAAGAATCGGGCAATCTCCTCAAAATGATGAGCATATCCAGTATCTCCACTGTTGTAGATGGTGATACCACCTCCCTGAATCATAAAGGAGCCCCACAGACGCTCTCCCCCGTCGCTTACTCCACGTTTACTCCAATGCTGTGCCGGAAGGAAAGTAAGTCGGAAGTCCCCGTCAGTATACTGATCATACCATGCTGCTTCTATTACTTCCAGGTCCGGGAACCAGCTTTTTATAAGCGCTCCCGTATTCAACCCGCAGAACAATTTCAGATGCGGATTATCAGCCACCAACCGTGCTACACTCGGTTTGTCCAAATGATCAAAATGATCGTGACTTATCAGCAAATAATCAATCTCCCGAAAAATAGAAGGATCAGCAGGAAACTGACTGCGGCGTTTGACAAACGGAATACTTCCATACACAGGATCAATCATCAGACGTTTTCCGCCTAACTGTAGAAAAAAAGAATTATGCCCCAGCCAAATCAGGGAATTTCCTACCACTTTCTCCAAAGAAGTGAGATAATGGACCTTTGGATTCCACTTGATAGTCCGCTTTTCCTTCCGCTGAGGATTGGGAGAGAAACGCCACTTCAACACACTCCCCATACCCGGCTTCCAACGATGCTGACGATTGAAAAATTTCCCGTTTACCGTCGGATTCCCTCTCCATTGAGGATGTATGCTCCGCAACCCCTCGTTGCGGCGGAATGTGATTCGCTCTCCCATTTTTATCGGAATTTAGCGTTCCAGCAGGTCTTTCAGAAAGGCATCGAGTTCTTCATCAAGTCCTTTCAACAAATCACCGCTCAGCAATAAGGTATCGTCTTCATCAATAATTTGAAGTTCTGCCACCGTCTCCTTCTCGTCGTCTACCAGTACAAAGGAATAAGGTTTCATCAGGCAGAGTTTATCCAGTCGTCCTGTTTCTTTCAACGATTCAATCTCCTTACGAAGAATCGGTTCTACCACAGCATAAAAATCATCGCTTTCATACTCTACCCATTCATTAATAATCGTACGCGACAACTCATGATCGTCGTCGTCGTAAATTACCAATTCCCCGCTATCTGAATTCGGCTGCAGATGAATGTCTGTCACCACAGAATCTTCTCCTCCCGTGGCATAACGGCAAAGAGCTTCCTGTAAAGCAGCAGCAATTGCAGCACGTGATTGTTCACTTAATTCCATAGGCTATATTTTATTATACTCAAATGTACAAAAAAAATGAATCAGACAAGAAATATTAATTGAAATTGTTTCCAAAACGGCGCATTTGCAGGTTCAATCGCTGAAAATCTTTCGTGAGTTCCTGCAATATGGTCGCATAGAACTTTGCTGCACGCTCCTCTTCCGAACCGGGAGAAGCACTTTGCTGCGCCTTTGCAATCCAGGAATTAGCCTCCTCCATTTGTCCCTGTACCTCACAAGCCAACGCCATATTGAAGGCAGCCCGTGATTTCAGTCGTCCTTTTTTGGTGGAGTCATACAGATTCGTCCAAATGCGGCCAGCCTCCTGCCAATCGCCTTCCCGCAAACAAACCGCTGCATCCCGCATGTCCGGATTTCCACCATCAAAATAGATTCTGTCTGCATTTTGCCAATGAGGCACTAACAGATTGACCAATGTATAGGCCGCATGGTTGGACCCCTCATGCACTACATCGTAATCAGACAAAGTAGGCGTGAAATCCCACATCAGACTATCAACTTTCGACAACGTCATTACAGGCATCAGACGCGACGGTATATAGGCCCGTACCACGGGACGAATTTTCAAGTCGAAGGCTGTCAATGGTACAAATCCTGGATAGTAAATCTCTTTCTTTGCGGTCAAGATCTGTATCTGGTCTACAGAGAAAATCATATCAGCTCCTAAAACCTGACTCAAACTGTCTACCACAGCCTGAGATAGCAACTCTCCGCCCGTTCTTTCCTGAGTAAGTATCGAATCTGAAATGACGACCTGATTAAAATATCGGCTATCAGCCAATCCGCCAGCCAAGCCTTCGGCCAGCACTTTGCCATCCCCATCCAGTTTTCCCAATGTAAGCAACGTTTTTTTAGGAGAAGGAATGGAAGGAGCATGATTGACAACAGCTACTGTACGTACCTGCTCAGGAAAAGTAACATCTGCCGGATGAAGCTGATCAAAAGAGAACGACTGCAAGCCTCCACAAGAGACCAACATGGTCGCTGCCAGCACAATTCCAGCTATCATATATTTCTTCATAATCTGTGACTTTTTTGTTTTGAAACAAAAGTAATAAATAAAAAAGACACGGATTCCATCGTTTTCACAGATTATTCTAAATTAAGAAATAAAAATCTGAAAAACGACAGAATACGTGTCTATCTAAGGGAATTCAAATGCTTACTCAAGCATTCTTTCCATGACAGTTCTTGTATTTCAATCCGCTACCGCAAGGACATGGATCATTGCGACCTACGGTTTTTTCAGCCCGATAAGGTTCCTGTTTCTGTTCACGTGTATCCTGACCAGCTGCCTCGCTCTGAGCCGGATCGTTCAAATCCTGTTTTTCTTCGCGGTACTGCTGACGGGGAGCCTTAGGTTCGGGAGCAGCCTCACGCACCTGTTCGGGCTCCTGCACCGGAATCTGACCACGCATCAATACAGAAATCGTATTGTTGTTGATTTTGTTGACCATGTTGTCGAACAAGTTCACAGACTCAAGTTTGAAAATCAACAGCGGATCTTTCTGTTCGTAGCTTGCGTTCTGTACAGAATGTTTCAATTCATCCAGTTCACGCAAGTTTTCTTTCCATGCATCGTCAATCGTATGCAACAAGATCGCTTTTTCGAATGCTTTCACAATTTCTTTTGATTCGCTTTCATAAGCCGCCTTCAGGTTAACAGAGATATTATACATCCGCTTGCCATCGGTAATCGGAATCATGATATTTTCATACATATGACCTTGTGCCTCGTATACCTGCTTGATAACCGGGTTGGCAATCTGAGCCATACGTTCTGTTTTCCGTTTGAAGAGAGCCATCGCGTTCTGGAAGGTCTCTTCTGCCAGGTCGTCTTTCTTCTTAGAACGGAAATCTTCTTCAGAGAACGGAGTTTCCATAGCTAATACCTGCAGAATCTCCATCTTGGCATCCTCATAAGTAGGCTGCTGTACGGCATTGTAGCAACGGTCCCAAATCATGTCTACAATATCCATACCGATACGTTCACCCATCAAAGCGTGACGACGTTTAGTATATACTACCGTACGCTGCTTGTTCATCACGTCATCGTATTCCAACAAACGCTTACGGATACCGAAGTTGTTTTCTTCTACCTTCTTCTGGGCACGCTCGATAGAGTTGGAAATCATCTTGTGTTCAATCATCTCTCCTTCCTTGAAGCCCAGCTTATCCATTACTTTCGCAATACGGTCGGATGAGAACAAACGCATCAAGTCATCTTCCAATGACACAAAGAATACGGAAGATCCCGGGTCTCCCTGACGTCCGGCACGACCACGCAACTGACGGTCTACACGACGTGACTCGTGACGTTCCGTACCAATGATGGCCAAACCACCAGCGGCTTTCACTTCCGGACTCAGCTTGATATCGGTACCACGACCGGCCATATTGGTGGCAATAGTTACCGTAGAACTCTGACCGGCTTTTGCTACAATTTCCGCTTCTTTCTGATGCAGTTTCGCATTCAATACATTGTGCGGAATCTTACGCATGGTCAGCATCTTGCTCAACATTTCAGAGATTTCGACAGAAGTCGTACCTACCAGTACCGGACGACCTGCCTGTACCATCTTTTCGATTTCCTCGATAACGGCTTTATATTTCTCACGTTTGGTTTTATAAACGCGGTCGTTCATATCGATACGGGCAATCGGACGATTTGTCGGGATTACCACCACATCCAATTTATAGATATCCCAGAACTCACCGGCTTCTGTTTCAGCCGTACCGGTCATACCCGACAGCTTGTGATACATACGGAAGTAGTTCTGCAAAGTAATAGTAGCAAATGTCTGAGTTGCGGCTTCCACCTTCACTCCTTCCTTTGCTTCCACAGCCTGATGCAAACCGTCGCTCCAACGACGACCTTCCATGATACGTCCGGTCTGTTCATCGACAATCTTCACCTGACCGTCCATTACCACATAATCTGTATCTTTTTCGAACATAGTGTACGCCTTCAACAACTGATTGATGGTATGCACACGTTCCGCCTTGATGGCATAATTGGTCATCAACTCGTCTTTCTTAGCCAGACGTTCTTCATCCGAAAGGCCTTTCTGATTTTCCAGTTCAGACAACTGGGCAGCGATATCCGGCAATACGAACAAAGTCGGGTCTTGTGAGTTACCTGTAATCAAATCGACACCCTTATCGGTCAAGTCTACGCTCTTCAGTTTCTCATCAATCACGAAGTACAACGGTTCTACCGCTTCCGGCATACGCTTGTTGTTCTGCTCCATGTAGATTTCTTCCGTCTTCAGCATACCAGCCTTGATACCCGGTTCACTCAGGAACTTAATCAACGGCTTGTTCTTCGGCAATGCTTTGTGACTACGGAACAAAGCCAAGAATCCGGCTTCCTGATCTTCTTTCTTATCGGAAGCAATCAAACGCTTGGCATCGGCCAAGTATTGAGTAGCCAACTTACGCTGAGCTTCTACCAAACGTTCTACCAACGGACGAAGTACTTCGAACAACTGCTGGTCACCTTTGGGTACCGGACCTGAAATAATCAACGGAGTACGGGCATCATCAATCAATACAGAGTCAACCTCATCGACGATTGCATAATTATGTTTACGCTGTACCAAATCTCTCGGGGAAATCGCCATGTTGTCACGCAGATAGTCGAAACCGAATTCATTGTTGGTACCAAACGTAATATCTGCCATATATGCACGACGACGAGCTTCAGAGTTAGGTTGATGCTTATCAATACAATCTACGCTCAAACCATGGAACATGTATAACGGACCCATCCATTCAGAGTCACGCTTAGCCAAGTAATCGTTAACAGTTACGACATGCACCCCATTTCCGGTCAGCGCATTCAGGAATACCGGGAGAGTAGCCACCAAGGTTTTACCTTCACCTGTCGCCATTTCGGCAATCTTACCCTGATGCAGAACCACACCACCAAACAACTGCACGTCATAGTGAATCATGTTCCACGTCATTTCATTACCACCCGCTTTCCAATGATTCTTCCAGATGGCCTTATCGCCTTCGATGCGAACAAAGTCACGTCCCTGAGCGGCCAATTCACGGTCGAAATCAGTAGCTGTCACTTCCAGTTCCTCATTTTCAGCCAAACGACGGGCTGTATCCTTTACAATCGCAAATGCTGTAGGGAGCACCTCATTCAGTGCTTTTTCATATTTTTCCAGCACCTCTTTCTCCAGCTTGTCAATCTGAGAGAAGATAGCTTCACGCTTTTCCAGGTCTGTATCTTCAATCGTGGCTTTCAAGTCCTCTATTTTCTTGTTTTCCTCTGCGGCAGAATCTTTGATATATTTCTTCAACTCTTCCGTTTTCGCACGAAGCTCATCATTTGTCAACTTGGAGATTTCCGGATAAGCGGCTTTTACTTTTTCCACCCATGGCTGAATTTCTTTCATGTCACGAGTTGCCTTGTTTCCGAACAGCTTGCTTATAAATTCATTAAATCCCATTATATATATTTCTTTTTATTATTTACTAATTAAAATTTTTGGTCTCACCGGTGCAAAGATAACCAAATTGTGAATTATCTTTCCGTTCTGTCACAATATTTATTTACGAATATTAAGCATTGGAGCATCGGAACAGGCATTAGGAGCCCGTATGCGCATGAAATGAGCTAATGTAGGAACTATCGAAGTGATTTTCACCGGCGAATATAATTTTTCCGGCTTTACATCAAATCCCATCAAAACTAAAGGAGCTGTGGCACAAGCTGCCCGCATCACCTCTACTTTCTGAGAATATTCATTCACAACCGACCAGCCCGGCATTACTTCCACATAGATATCTCCCGAACAATTCGGATTGTAAGTATTACGAATCTTATCTATTTTCGGAGTCCAAGCCCCTAATAGCAGGCGCTGCGCCGAGTAGGCATTCTGTACACCACTCATCTGCACAATAAACTCCGCCGAACGTGACATCACCTCCACCAGGTTCAGTTTCCGTTCTTCTATCAGCTTATGATTCAGATAAATCTGCCGGTCATAATAAGTTTCTACATATTGTCCCTGACCATAAATGGCCATCAGATACATATTCAACAGAGCCGCGCAACGCTTGATATGAAATTCTCCACCGGGAATCTTATATTTCTCAGGATCTACCGGATCCGGATCTGTATATCCTGTGGAGGTAATGAAAAACAACGTATTACGCAACCCTACCTTACGGTCTATCAAATCGAGTAAATCACCCAGGCTATTGTCCAGACGGACATACATATCCTGGATTTCCATTGCATATTCTGTGGTAGGTTTATGGTCATAATTACCTGCATAGTATGATAAGGTAAGTAAATCTGGAGCCGCATCCTGTCCCATCTGTGTACTGTTCAAACAAACATTTACCAGACGGTTCACCTCATCATTCACATACGGACTCGTTTTAAACTTCTTATATTTATCCAGACGTTCGTCTGAGAAGTTATGTTTAAAACTTAATTGTTTGGTCTCTGTAGTTACGTACTGATACGAAGTAACTGGAAGATAAGGAAGCCACTCAAGACTGTTGATACGAAAATCAAGTCCCTCCTTGTCATTATAATTGCTCACCCACTCCGGACAATCTCCATAATAAGTTGTACCAGCCCATTTTCCTGTTTCATCATTCAACCAGAAGGCTCCGTCGGCCGCATGTCCTGCTGCCAAAATAGCCATTTCGCGCGTCGGTGCAATGGAATAGACTTCTGCCTGCCCTTGAGTGGCCACCTTCAATTCATCAGAAAGCGTGGAACAATGCAACAATTTTGCGGATGAACTTTCTGACGTATAGACGCCCATAAAACTCTGGTCGTCTACCGATTTTATAATCCGTAAAGAATTGCGATCCATCCATCGGTTCGCAGGAATCCCATTATAATAAGGTGTAGTTCCTGTATAAATAGATGCCGTGGC
>ULLE01034176.1_pt1 | contig 20694 bp, 18 predicted proteins | sample 1951331 | NCBI WGS metagenome assembly ULLE01 (sample SAMEA4835518, study PRJEB28245) | human gut metagenome | biome: gut microbiome; material: fecal sample | place: Denmark | collected 2008
AAACCGAATCCCAGCCGTTTGTTCACGTTGACGGCGAAATAGGCCTTGAAGCGTTCCTCTCCGTTACGTCCGCCACCTTGTTTGAAATAAGTCAGGTTGGTAAACGGCGATTTGGTGTTGGTATAAATCACGTCCTCCGGTTTTCTCACGGTGAAGTCGTACGGATCGGTAAAGAAGAACTGGCTGCTCTCTTTCCGTTCGAAAAATACATGCGAGATACGCGGTGCACCGAGGTTCCCTAAGTATGTATAGTGTCCGGTAGGACCTCCTGTGTCATTGGAATTCTGGAATCCGTGTTGCAGCGTATCTATGGGTACCGGGGTCATTTCACCGAAGCGAGTGTCAATTTTCCAGGCACTCAGTCCTACCGGTACGGTGCTGGCATCGATGACGGCAGTTGTATCTATGGGGTTTCCATTGCGGTCATACCTGTTATTATCCATTCCGGTGGCAGACATTCCTTGTCCGTATTGTGAAATGGTGTTCTGAGCAAATAATGTGCCGCACAGAAACAGGAGTATGGCTGTAAAAAGTACTTTCTTCATAATGGGGCAAAGATACAATAAAAAAGCGAAAACGGGCGGTTGTGTCTTTCAAAAAGTAGGGAAGTTAGGCGGATTCGGAAAGTGTATGGCAAACAAAAGGCTGCATGGAAATTCGATTGATAAATTTCCTTGCAGCCTTTCTGTTTTTAAGATATATCGGTTTCCGAGGGAAATCAGACTTCCTTGATGATTTCCATGCCGATTTTGATAGCCTCTTCGTTCATCGGAATGAGGTGATGATGGCGTTCGGGTAAGGTCTTGCGGAGTGCCTTGATCACACTGTCGATAGATACGATGGGGCGTATCTTGAGCAGACCGCCCAGCACAATCATGTTGAAGGTCTTGGCCATTTTCCGTTCGTTGGCTTCATCCATGGCATCGATACGGTATACGTGGATGTCCTTACGAGTCGGAGGATTGATGATACCATAGCCGTCGTAAATCAGTACACCGCCTGGTTTTACTTTGTTTTCAAACTTGGCAAGTGAAGGCTGGTTCAGTATGATGGCCGTATCGTATTTGCTGAGAATCGGGGAAGAGATACGTTCGTCGCTGACGATGACGGTGACGTTGGCCGTACCTCCGCGCTGTTCGGGACCGTAGGCAGGCATCCAGGTCACTTCCTTGTTTTCCATCAACCCGGAGTATGCCAGGATTTTTCCCATGGAAAGTACCCCTTGTCCTCCAAATCCTGCGATGATAATTTCTTCTTTCATAGGTATGCGAGTGATTATTTAATATCTGTAGTATCTTTCAGGTCGCCCAGTGGGTAGAACGGGAACATGTGTTCTTCCATCCACTTATTAGCATCGGCGGGCGACATCTTCCATCCGGAGTTGCAGGTAGATACGATTTCTACGAGGCTGGAGCCTTTTTTCTGCATGGAGCATTCAAAAGCTTTGCGGATGGCTTTCTTGGCCTTGCGGATGGCAGCCACTGACTGTACGGACTGGCGGGTCACGTAGGCTGTTCCTTCCAAAGTGGCCGCGATTTCAGTCATTTTCAGCGGATAACCGTGGATTTCCGGTATACGGCCGTAAGGGCAGGTAGAAGTTTTCATGCCCAACAGTGTGGTAGGGGCCATCTGTCCGCCGGTCATTCCGTAAATGGCATTGTTGATAAAAATGATGGTGATATTTTCTCCACGGTTCAGGGCGTGGATGGTTTCTGCCGTACCAATGCAGGCCAGGTCACCGTCTCCCTGATAGGTGAATACCAGACGGTCGGGCCAGAGGCGCTTGATGGCCGTAGCCAAGGCAGGCGCACGTCCGTGTGCGGCTTCCTGGCAGTCGATGTCCAGGTAGTTATACATGAATACGGCACATCCCACCGGACTTACTCCGACGGCTTTCTCAGCCATACCCATTTCGTCGATGACTTCGGCAATCAGTTTGTGGACTACTCCGTGGCTGCATCCCGGACAGTAGTGCATCGGGTTATCGTTCAGCAACCGAGGCTTCTGATAAACCAGATTTTCAGGTTTGATTATATCTTCTTTTGTCATAATAGGTTCTCCTGTAGGTTATCATAGAAAGAAACGGAACACGAACTCCATCATCTTCAGAAAGAGAGAAGCGCCGCATACGTAGAAGAATACGGTTTTGTCATCTCCCAAGGTGAAGTAGAGGATTACGGAAATCAGCGCTCCAATCATAAACAGTACGTTTAAGACGGCTCTTATTCTATCGGTATCCATAATTTATTTCTGAATCAGTTTTTCTTTAATGGCTTCGATTACTTCGTCCGGATCGGGAACGATACCTCCCAAACGGCCGAAATGTTCTACCGGCACCTTGCATTCCACGGCCAGGCGGACGTCTTCAATCATCTGTCCGCTGTTCAGTTCCACGGTCAGGATACCTTTCACCTGTTTGGCTCTTTCTTTCAATGCCTTGCTCGGGAACGGCCACAGGGTAATCGGGCGGAACAAACCGACCTTAATTCCTTCTTCGCGGGCATGCTCCATGGCTTTCTGTGCGATACGGGCGCATGACCCGAAAGCTACAATCAAGTATTCCGCATCTTCTGCATCCAGTTCCTCATAGCGGGTTTCTTTCTCCTCGATTTCTGCGTATTTGGCCTGCAGATGCAGGTTGCGCTGTTCCATTACCGCCGGGTCCAGTTCCAGTGAAGTGATGATGTTCGGCTTGCGGCCTTTGCAGCCAGTGGTAGCCCACGGGCATTGTGCCAGGATTTCCTCTTCGGTACGTCTGGGGCGGAATTCCGGGAGAACCACTTTCTCCATCATCTGTCCGATGACACCGTCGGCCAGAATCATGGCCGGATTGCGGTATTTGAAAGCCAGTTCGAAAGCTAGTCCTACAAAGTCGGCCATTTCCTGTACGGAGGCTGGAGCCAGGGCGATGAGGTGATAGTCACCATGTCCGCCGCCTTTGGTGGTCTGGAAATAATCGGCCTGACTCGGCTGGATAGTACCCAGACCCGGGCCGCCACGCATGACGTTAACCACCAGACACGGAAGTTCTGCTCCTGCAATATAGGAGATACCTTCCTGTTTCAGACTGACACCGGGGCTGGAGGAGGATGTCATGACCATTTTTCCGCTACCGGCGCCTCCATACACCATATTAATTGCTGCTACCTCACTTTCTGCCTGGAGTACGACCATTCCAGTAGTTTCCCATGGTTTCTGTTCGGCAAGCGTTTCCAATACTTCAGATTGGGGAGTGATGGGGTAACCGAAGTAACCGTCCACGCCGAAACGGATGGCGGCATGGGCTATAGCTTCGTTACCTTTCATAAGAACAACTTCTTCTGCCATAATTTCTTAGGTTTTGCTTGTTGGGCATTTTTTTATTCTTCACATTTAGCTCTATATACGGTGAGACATCCGTCCGGGCACACGATGGCGCACGAAGAGCATCCGTTGCAGGTATCTTCCACTACCTGCTGTACAAAATTATATCCTTTTTGATTCACTTTTGGGGTGAGTGACAGCACGTGCAACGGGCAAGCTACCACGCATAGGTTACATCCCTTGCATCGTTCCGTGTTTACTACAACCACTCCTTTCATTTTAGCCATAGTTCTATATATCTTATTGATTAAACATATCTTTGTTATAAAAGTTAAGTATATCCATCATCATGCTTCGGGCTTCTGTGGCCGGACTGTCCGGGTCCAAAGAGATTGCTTCCTGGTAATTGTTCAACGCACCTTGCCAGTCACCTTTTTTTCGAAAGGCGTTCCCCAGAAGATAATAAGCTTCCGGCATGGGTGAGGAAGCGGTGAGGATTAAATCATTCAGGCAGGATATAGCGGTATCTACATTTCCTTCATTTATCAGTTGTCTGATGTGATTCAGTCGTTCATTCATGAGCTTTTATATCATATTGTAACCTTACAAAGATAGTCTTTAATTTTGTACAAGAGTCATTTTTGTGGAATAAATAGCATTTTTTTCTGAAAAAAAATTTTTTTGATTAATTGTATTGAATTGATTATCATTGTTTTATTTACCTCTTATTTTCGTTACATTTGAAAAAGATGCATAATTAACTATCTGTAGGCCAGGAACAGATAGAGATGTGTTTTTGACTTCTTGTCAGAATCTTATTGAAAGCTTGGAAAATCTTTGAAAGTGTTGTTATTTCTTTTAACTTTGTGGTAATTTATTTATAAAAGGAACAACTAATAATTAACTTTATCCAATAAAACCATGAACAGAATTCTTCAGAAGGAACATTTTTCCGAAAAAGTCTTTAAGCTGGTCGTTGAGGCACCCTTGATTGCCAAATCACGCAAGGCCGGACACTTTGTGATAGTCCGTGTAGGGGAAAAGGGAGAACGTATGCCGCTGACCATTGCTGCGGCCGACCCGGTGAAAGGAACGATTACGCTGGTAGTACAGGAAGTAGGACTTTCGTCTACTCGTTTGTGCGAACTGAATGTGGGCGATTATATTACCGATGTGGTAGGTCCGCTGGGAAAGGCCACTCACATTGAAAACTTCGGAACGGTGGTTTGTGCCGGTGGAGGAGTGGGAGTAGCTCCGATGTTGCCTATCGTACAGGCTTTGAAAGCTGCCGGCAACCGGGTAATCACCGTGCTGGCTGGACGTACCAAAGAGTTGATTATCCTGGAAAAGGAAATGCGGGAAAGTTCCGACGAAGTAATCATCATGACCGACGACGGTTCTTACGGACAGAAAGGACTGGTGACGGAAGGGGTGGAAGCGGTCATCAAGCGCGAGAAGGTGGACAAGTGCTTTGCCATCGGTCCGGCTATCATGATGAAGTTTGTCTGCTTGCTGACAAAGAAATACGATATCCCGACCGATGTATCCCTGAATACCATTATGGTGGATGGAACAGGTATGTGTGGTGCCTGCCGTATCACCGTGGGAGGGAAGACGAAGTTCGTGTGTGTGGATGGTCCGGAATTCGACGGTCATCAGGTGGATTTTGACGAGATGCTCAAGCGTATGGGGGCTTTCAAAGAGATTGAACGGGAAGAAATCCACAAGCTGGACGAGCATCCTGCGACGTGTGAGGCGGAACAGACTGCTTCGGGCCGGAATGCGGAGTGGCGTGAAGCGTTGCGCAAGCAGATGAAGCCGAAAGAACGTACGCAGATTCCGCGGGTGAAGATGAACGAACTCGACCCGGAATATCGTTCACACAGTCGCAAGGAGGAAGTGAATTTGGGATTGAACGAAGAACAGGCGCTGACGGAGGCCAAGCGATGCCTGGACTGTGCCAATCCTTCGTGTATGGAAGGTTGTCCGGTGGGTATCGACATTCCAGGCTTCATCAAGAACATTGAGCGGGGAGAGTTTTTAGAAGCGGCCCGTACGTTGAAGAAAACCAGCGCGCTTCCGGCCGTGTGCGGACGTGTCTGTCCACAGGAAAAGCAATGTGAGTCGAAGTGTATTCATTTGAAGATGGGGCATGAAGCAGTGGCTATCGGTTATCTGGAACGTTTTGCTGCCGATTACGAACGGGAAAGCGGACAGATTTCGGTGCCTGAAATCGCGGACAAGAACGGTATCAAGGTGGCGGTGGTCGGTTCAGGTCCTGCCGGCTTGTCGTTTGCAGGCGATATGGCCAAGATGGGATACGATGTGACCGTATTCGAGGCCTTGCATGAGATTGGCGGGGTGCTGAAATACGGTATTCCGGAATTCCGTCTGCCTAACAAGATTGTAGATGTGGAGATTGAAAACCTTTCGAAGATGGGAGTGACCTTTGTGAAGGACTGCATCATCGGGAAAACCCTCAGTGTGGAAGAACTGGAGGCCGAAGGTTTCAAGGGAATCTTTGTGGCTTCAGGTGCAGGATTGCCTAATTTCATGAATATTCCGGGGGAGAACTCTATCAACATCATGTCGTCTAACGAGTACTTGACCCGTGTGAACTTGATGGATGCGGCCAGTGAAGATTCTGATACTCCGGTAACCTTCGGCAAGCGGGTAGCTGTGATTGGAGGTGGAAACACCGCCATGGACTCCGTGCGTACCGCCCGTCGTTTGGGAGCGGAAAAGGCAATGATTATTTATCGCCGTTCAGAAGCAGAAATGCCGGCCCGTCTGGAGGAAGTGAAACATGCCAAGGAAGAAGGTGTGGAGTTCCTGACCCTGCACAATCCGATTGAATACATTGCCGACGAAAAAGGTCGGGTGAAACAAGTGGTATTGCAAAAAATGGAACTGGGCGAACCCGATGCATCCGGCCGTCGCAGTCCGGTGCCTATTCCGGGGGCTACGGTGACTTTGGACATTGACATGGCCATTGTCAGTGTGGGCGTATCGCCGAATCCGATTGTGCCTCATTCTATTCCGGGGCTGGAGTTGGGACGCAAGGGAACCATTGCCGTGAACGAAGACATGCAGTCGTCTATCCCGACTATTTATGCGGGAGGAGATATCGTGCGGGGCGGAGCCACCGTGATTCTGGCTATGGGTGATGGTCGCCGTGCCGCGGCAGCCATGGATCGCCAGCTTCAGAAGGCTTGATATTTCATGAAAAATAGCTCATAAAAAAACGCAAGGACGTTTGGGAAAAAATGTCCTTGCGTTTTCTTTTAAACGCCCTTGCGTTTTAGATAAAACGTCAAAGCGTTTGAAGTAAAACGTCCTTGTGTTTTGGGTCAAACGCAAGGGCGTTTTTTGATGGGGTTACTGACGCAGCAAAGTACGGGTGATTTCACCGGTGTACATGGTGTACGATTTGTTGCTGTCTGCCTGGATATTCAGTGATTTTAAGTCGTCGGCCGTCATTTTCTGGCTCATGGACTTCTTGCATTCAATCACCGCTGCCGGCTGGGTACTTCCCTGTGCATAGAAGGTAATCTTGTATTCGGTGCATTGTTCCATCAGGGCACTGAGTGCGATGCGGTCTTGTGCAATCAGCAGGTAAGCCACGTTCTTGTTGAACAGTTTTCCGAATCCGCCCCAGTTTTCCGGTTTGATTTCGATTTCCTCTTCATTGGCGGTCAGCGTGATGCGTCCGTTCTGTAGCTGGTTGTTCCAGTTGGTAGAAAGGTCTGCTGCACTCACTTCTTTCAGTTCACCGTTTTGGGCTGGAGTCAATGGGGTGGCTGGTACTACAGTGGGTGTGGCGGTCTCGTTGGCCAGTACTTTCTGTCCCAGTGCGTCGGTAGCCGACTGGAAGAGCTGGTCTTTCAGGTCAATGGTTTCGCGGCGGAACTTTCCACAGATAGGAGCCAGTTTGGTTTTCTTTTTGTTCAGTGCCATGTCATCAGTAATCCATTCCTCGGCAGTATATTTCTGTCCTCCGTCGCGGTTTTCGTCATACCAGTAGCGGATACGGGTCATGGTCATGTGGCAGATACCATCGTCTACATGGATAAGATATTGGTAATAAATACGTGTGCGGTCCAGCGAAAGGGCAGAAGAAGAGAATACGATGTATTCTTCAGCGGAGGCGGCAATGTCACCTTCTTGCTCGTTGGTGTAGACTACCCGGCTTTGCAGCTTGTCTTCAGGTTTGAAGCGCTCGTTGGCCCAGTCGAGCATTTGCTGGTAGAGTTGTTCTTTGGAGAGGGAAGGGGCCTTGATGTCATGGGTGAAAGTCACTTTCCCGTCTTCCAGTGTAATGGCTCCAGCCAAGTACTTGGGATCTGAATTGTCTTTTTTATCTTTGGCCATTCCGAGTAAAGGCAAACAGGCCAATAGAATGAATAATAGTTTTTTCATGATTGGTATAATGGTTTATAGTTTTATTTTTTATTTCTGCATATTGCTCGTAAAGATAGGTATTTTTTTTCTCCTGCATGCACGAATCAGGTTTCTTATCATTTTTTTACGGGCATCTGTCATTCTGGCATTTATGGATTGGTGAGCTGAAGTCTTGAGTTCAGATGCATGTGAAGGTATGAAATTTGTGGAATTTCCACAGAGTAAAAATGGAGAATAATATGAGTACGACAAATACCGGACGAGTGATAATTATGAATTTTACGAATGTGTACAAGTGGGAGCGTTTTTCCCATGACCGGAACTATACATGGCTGGATTGTACGCATCTGGAGGGTACGGAATGTTATTGTGACAAGGAGAGTGCTGAAGCCCTGAAGCGGTTGATGGCAGATTATCCGGCGGAGGCTATCCATTTCATCGACTCGGGTAATTATCATTATCTAACGAAATTTTGGACCGATAAGCTCCGGAAACCTTTTTCCTTGGTGGTATTTGACCATCATCCGGATATGCAGCCTCCTCTCTTCGAGGGTGTCATCTCGTGCGGAGGATGGGTGAAGAATGTGATGGACACCAATCCTTATTTGCGGAAGGTTATTTTAGTCGGGGTTTCGGAGAAATTGAAAGAGGCTATTCCGGAGACGTATCGTGACAGGGTGATTTTTTATGGTGAGCACGAACTTTCGCATGAAGAGGCTTGGAAACGTTTCTCGGCCCAGCATGTAGAAGGTCCGGTTTATCTGTCGATTGACAAGGATGTGCTGGATGCTCGCTCCGCTGCTACCAACTGGGATCAGGGACTGCTTTCGCTTCCGGAGCTGGAACAGCTGTTGTCTGTGGTGTTACATCATGAGCAGGTAATCGGCATTGACATCTGTGGCGAATGTTCCACTACACTGGATATATTCAAGGAAAATCAGGAAGTGGCGCTCGACAGCAGGGCGAATCAGGAGTTGTTGGACTTCTTTCGGCGAAACCGACCTCAGGAATAAAAAAATCCCGTTTCCAATCGCGTGGATGGAAACGGGATTTTCTATATCGTCTCAATGCATAAGACTTTTTACCGAACCGGCATCTTGTCAATTCGTGCCTGGTGACGTCCGCCTTCAAAATCAGTTGTAAAGAATTCCGTCATAATCTTGTCGGCCATATTCTCGTCAATGAAACGCCCCGGCATGACCAATACGTTGGCATCATTGTGCTGTCGGGCCAGATGGGCAATTTCCGGAATCCAGCAAAGTGCCGCACGGATACCCTGATGCTTGTTCAGCGTCATGCTGATACCTTCTCCGCTTCCGCAGATGGCGATACCCGGATAGCATTCTCCGTTTTCTACTGCCAAGGCCAACGGGTGTGCATAGTCGGGATAGTCACAACTCGCGGTAGAGTAGGTACCGAAGTCCTTGTATTCCCATCCTTTGGCTTCCAGCCATTTTTTGACGTATTGTTTCAATTCAAATCCGGCATGGTCGGATGCAAGTCCTATTGTTTTCATCAGAGCATTTCTTTTACTTGTTTATATACATTTTCGGCAGTGAATCCCAGCTTCTCATCCAGCACTTTGTAAGGAGCAGAGAAACCGAATGATTCCAGACCCCAGATTTTGCCGTTGGCTCCTACCAATCCGAGCAAGTTTACCGGCAGACCGGCGGTCAGACCGAATACTTTGGCTCCTGTAGGAATGATGCTTTCCTGATATTCCTTGCTCTGGCTGCGGAACAAGCCTTCTGACGGTACAGACACGATGCGTGTCTTGATGCCGTCTTTGTGCAGCAATTCAGCTCCGGCTACCAGTGTAGAAACTTCAGAACCAGAAGCTACCATGATGACATCCGGATTTTCGTCAGAACCTGCTACGATGTAAGCTCCCTTAGCAGCCTGTGCATAGTCTGTTCCTTCCGGCAACATGTTGATGTTCTGGCGAGACAGAATCAAAGCCGACGGAGTGTCGGTATTTTCCATAGCCAGTTTCCAGCAAACAGTCGTTTCTTCTGCATCAGCCGGACGGAGAACCAACATAGAGTTCTTTCCGTGGTGGTTTTTCAGTTTTTCCATCAAACGAATCTGTGCTTCCTGTTCTACCGGTTCGTGAGTAGGTCCGTCTTCACCCACACGGAATGCATCGTGTGTCCAGATGAATTTCACTGGCAACTGCATGAGGGCAGCCATACGTACGGCTGGTTTCATGTAGTCTGAGAATACGAAGAAAGTACCGCAAGCTGCGATGACACCACCGTGCAGTGCCATACCGATGCAGCAGCAAGCCATGGTCAGCTCGGCTACTCCGGCCTGGAAGAAGGCGCCGCTGAAATCACCGTTGGTGAAGGCGTGAGTCTGTTTCAGGAAACCGTCGGTCTTATCTGAGTTAGACAAGTCGGCAGAAGCACAAATCATGTTAGGAACCTGCTGTGCCAATGCGCCCAATACGGTAGCCGAAGCATTACGGGTTGCATCGTTTGCTTTCTGCTGGATGTGTGCCCAGTCAACTTTCGGTGCGGCACCACTGAACCATTCTTTCAGCTGTGCGGCTTTTTCCGGATTGGCTGCAGCCCATGCAGCTTCTTCTTCATGACGGGCAGCTGCGATGGATTTCAATTCTTCTGCACGTTTGGCATAGAGTTCTTTTACGTCGTCGAAAATAACGAACGGATTTTCAGGATCACCGCCTAAGTTCAGGATGGTATTTTTGTAAGCGTCGCCACCCAGAGGAGCTCCGTGAGTCTTGCAGTTGTGCTCGTAAGAAGTGTTGTCTGCCTTGCGGGCACCCTTACCCATGATACATTTACCGATAATAAGAGTCGGGCGTTTGCTCTCAGCTTTTGCTGTATTCAAGGCTGAACGGATTTCTTCGCAGTCGTTACCGTTGATTTCGATGACGTTCCATCCCCATGCACGGTATTTCATGGCTGTATCTTCCGTTGTTACATCCTTTGTTTCAGTAGACAACTGAATTTCGTTGGAGTCATAGAACATAATCAGGTTGTCCAGTCCCAGGCATCCGGCAATACGTCCGCTGCCCTGAGAGATCTCTTCCTGAATACCTCCATCTGAAATATAAGCATAGATTGTTTCTTTTGCAAAAGTAGGATTACCTGTACGGGCAGCCAAGAATTTGGCAGCGATGGCAGCACCTACCGCAAAGGTATGTCCCTGTCCGAGCGGACCGGATGTATTTTCAATGCCGCGCATTACGTCTACTTCCGGGTGTCCCGGAGTAGGAGAACCCCACTGGCGCAGTTGTTGCAATTCTTCTAATGTGAATTTTCCAATGAGTGCCAGTTGTGAGTACAACATCGGAGACATGTGTCCCGGGTCGAGGAAGAAACGGTCACGTCCTTCCCATTTCGGGTTTTGAGGATCATATTGCAGGAACTCAGAGTACAGTACATTGATGAAATCGGCTCCACCCATTGCGCCTCCGGGGTGACCGGATTTTGCTTTTTCAACCATTGATGCAGCTAAAATACGAATATTATCAGCGGCATGGTTCATTACTTGTTTACTGTTCATATTATTAATTTTTTAATTTATATGCTACATAAAGCAGCCACTGCTATTAGCGCCTGCTTCTTGAATTTATGAGCAAAGGTATGACATTTATATGTAAATTACAAAGTGGAAGTAACTTAATTTATTTCACACTTTTTTACTTCTTGTATTTTACTGCAGCCTCTTCTACGGGCAGACAAGCCTTGTATTTTTCAATGTAGGCATTGAATCCGGCCACGTCTTCTGCCGTAGGTGATACCTCTACGCCTGCATTGCCTGCAAATACTTTTTCGTCGAGGAAGTCGGCTAAAGACTGCTTCTTGTCATTATTTACCAGATAAGAACCCAGCAGGGCAATACCCCATGCACCACCTTCACCGGCTGTTTCCATTACGGAGATAGGTGAATTGATGGCTGCAGCCAATACGCGCTGGCCTACACCTTTGGTACGGAACAATCCGCCGTGACCAGTGATGCGGTCTACCTTAATCTTTTCTTCGTTGAAGAGGATGTCATTACCAATTTTTAATACGCCTACAGAAGCATACAAGTGGGCGCGCATGAAGTTAGCCAAATTGAATTTGTCGTTGGCTGTACGCACGAACAGCGGACGTCCTTCTGTCAGTCCTGTAACAGGCTCGCCTGAGAAGTAGTTGTAGGAAATCAGTCCGCCGCAGTCTGCATCGCCTGTCAAAGCGTTATTGTACAGTTTACCGAAGATTTCGTCCATGTCGACCGGCATACCCATCAGTTCCTGGTATTCCTTGAACAGGTTGACCCATGCATTCAAGTCGGAAGTACAGTTGTTGCAGTGTACCATGGCTACCAGACTGCCGTCGGGAGTAGTCACCATATCAATCATTTCATATGGTTTTGACAGGTCTTTTTCCAGTACAATCATAGAGAAGGAAGAAGTACCGGCTGAAACGTTACCAGTCCGCTGTTTTACGGCATTGGTAGCAACCATACCTGTGCCTGCATCTCCTTCCGGAGGACATACAGGAATACCTGCCTTCAAGTGGCCTGATATATCCAGTTTCTTGGCTCCTTCTTCAGTCAGGCAACCGGCATTTTCTCCAGCCAGCAAAACTTTAGGCAGGATGTCAGTCAGTTTCCAACTGAATCCATAAGGAGCGACCAGCTTGTCGAATTTAGCCACCATTTCGGCGGAATAGTTCTTTGTGGCTGGATCGATAGGGAGCATACCGGACGCATCGCCGATACCCAGTACCTTTTCACCGGTAATCTGCCAGTGTACGTAACCTGCCAGGGTGGTCAGGAATGTGATGTCTTTTACGTGTTCTTCCTTGTTCAGAATGGCTTGATACAGATGAGAAATACTCCATCTCAACGGAATATTATAGACAAACAGTTCAGATAATTCAGCAGCTGCTTTTCCGGTGTTGGTGTTTCTCCATGTACGGAATGGTACCAAAATTTCAGCCTTGTCATTGAAAGGCATGTATCCATGCATCATGGCGCTGATACCGATGGCTGCCAGTGTTTCTATTTCTATGCCATATTGTTTTTTTACGTTAGCGCGAAGATCGGCGTAGCAATCTTGTAGCCCAGCCCAGATGGCTTCAATGCTGTAGGTCCAGAGTCCGTCTACCAACTGGTTTTCCCACGTATGACTACCTTGTGCGATGGGTTTGTTTTCCTGGTCAATCAAGACAGCCTTGATTCGGGTGGAGCCAAACTCAATACCCAGAATGGCCTTGCCTGCCTCAATGGTTGACTTAGCATCTGATTTCATATCAAAATCAACAATTTAAAGTTAAGAAATAAAGCAATATTAAAAATTAAAAGTGCTGCCAGAAAGAAGTCTTCTGTCCAGCACTTTTAATGAAAACTGACAAAGTATTAGCAGAGTGCTTTGTTCAGCATATAGTAAACTTCGTTCATGCGAAGTTCTTTCTTGAATTCACCGATGGTAGTGTCTTTGTTGATGTGTACCATTTCGATGCCGGCGATTTCAGCATAGTCTTCCCAGTATTCTGCAGTCAGGTCGTATGAGAAGCAAGAGTGGTGAGTACCACCGGCCAGAATCCATGCACCTGCACCGATTTCGAAGTTAGGCATCGGTTTCCAGAGTGCAGAAGCAACCGGCAACTTAGGCAGCGGTTTCGGTTCGATACATTCTACATCGTTTACAATCAGACGGAAGCGGTTGCCCAGATCTACTACAGTAGCTGTACATCCTGTACCTACCTTAGAAGTGAAGACAAGACGTGCAGTCTGGCTCTTGCGAACACCGATACCCAAGAAGTGTACTTCCAGACGCGGTTTCTTGGCAGCAATCATCGGGCAAACTTCCAGCATGTGGGCCTGCAGGATGGCGCTGTTTTCACCGTCGAAGTTCAATGTGTAGTCTTCCAGGAAAGAGCAGCCGTTAGGCAATCCCTGATTCATTACCCATACTGTACGGTACAAAGCAGCAGATTTCCAGTCACCTTCTGCACCAAAACCGTATCCTTCTGCCATCAGGCGCTGTGAAGCCAGTCCCGGAATCTGATCGAAGTGGCTGCCGTCTGTCTGACCCAGGTCATCGAAGTTGGTAGTGAAACCTTTGGCTCCTTTTGCTTTCAAGATGGCGCGGAGAGCCAGTTCGGCTTTGGCTGAGTTCCATACTTTCTGGTATGCTTCAGTGGATTTGTCTTCCAGTTCTGCATCGTGGTCGTATTCGCTGAAGTAAGTTTTTACCAATGCATCTACATCTTCATCTTTTACTGCTTTGTGATATTCCATCAGTTCGCTTACCGGACAGTAGTCTACATGGTATCCCATGCGCTGTTCAGCTTCTACCTTGTCACCGTCGGTAACGGCTACGTTGTTCATCTGGTCGCCGAAACGGATGATCAGCATATCCTGAGCGTCAGCCCATGCGGCACATACACGCATCCAGACAGCGATCTTCTTCTGAGTAGATTCTTCTTTCCAGTAACCTACTACTACTTTACGACGGATACGCATACGAGTGCAGATGTGACCGAATTCGCGGTCGCCGTGAGCAGACTGGTTCAGGTTCATGAAGTCCATGTCCATTGTGTCCCATGGAATTTCTTTGTTGAACTGAGTGTGCAGATGGAGCAACGGTTTTTTCAGTTGCTGCAAGCCATGAATCCACATCTTGGCAGGAGAGAAGGTGTGCATCCAAGTGATGATACCGATACATTTTTCGTCATTATTGGCTGCTTTGAATACGGCTTCTACTTCTTTTGAAGAGTTGGCTGTACCTTTATATACCACTTTCACAGGCAGTTTGCCGCTGGCATTCAAACCTGCTACCATTTCGTTACTGTGTGCGTCTACTGCGATGACTGCATCGCCTCCGTAAAGGAGCTGAGCTCCGGTTACGAACCATACTTCATATTGGTCAAATGTGTTCATAGTGATTTTATTTTATAATTAATTGGTTGGCGTTATAGAGTTAGGTTTATTTTTTCTTTTGTCCGTAGTAAGCGTTCGGACCGTGCTTGCGGCTGAAGTGTTTTTCAATTAGCAGCGGGTTCATGGTCAGGCGCGGGTTGATGGCATAAGCAATGCTGGCCATTTTTGCTACCTGTTCCATGACAACGGCATTGTGTACGGCATCGTGTGCATCTTTACCCCATGCAAAAGGTCCGTGATTCTTTACCAGCACTCCTGGAGTGTGTACCGGATTCATACCTTCGAAGCGTTTCACAATGACATTTCCTGTTTCCAGTTCGTAAGCTCCTTGCACTTCTTCTTCTGTCATGTCGGCCGTGCAGGGAATTGCTTCGTGGAAATAGTCTGCATGAGTAGTACCGATGTTCGGAATGTCACATCCGGCTTGGGCCCATGCGGTGGCATATGTAGAGTGGGTATGTACAACTCCTCCAATTTCAGGAAAAGCTTTATAGAGTACCAGATGGGTTGGAGTGTCGCTGGAAGGGCGCAAGTCGCCTTCTACCACATTTCCTTCCAAGTCTACTACTACCATATCATCGGCTTTCATTTCATCGTAAGATACTCCACTGGGTTTAATGACTACCAGACCACTTTCACGGTCAATGGCCGACACGTTTCCCCACGTAAAAATCACCAATCCGTGCTTCACCAAATCTAGGTTTGCATGGAATACTTTTTCTTTTAGTGCTTCTAACATGTGATTAAAGTTTAAATTTCGGATCTTTCTGATAAGCCTTGTCATTGAATTTGTAAAGAGAAGCTCCTCTTCTGGATCCTGTTTTATCTATTTTATCTGTTTTTTCAATAAATCCCATTTCAGCAATGCGTTTACGGAAGTTGCGCTTGTCCATCGGTTCTCCGTAAATGGCTTCGTACAAGTTCTGCAATTGTGTCAGGGTAAACAACTCTGGCAGTAGATTGAAGCCGATAGGTGCCCTGGATGCCTTCTGTCGCATGATGGCACGGGCCTTTTCTACCATTTCGTTGTGGTCGAAAATCAGGTCCGGAATCTCATTGATGTTCACCCAGTGGGCATTGTGCTGTTGTACCAGCTCGCGGTCATACTCGTTGATGTTGATCAGCGCGTAATAGGCCAGTGAGATGACCCGTTCTCCGGGATCACGGTCAACGGCACCGAAGGCTCCGATTTGGTCCATATAGACATTTTCCAGTCCTGTCAGTTCGCTTAGTACCCGTTTGGCCGCGTCGTCTGCACTTTCATTTTCCTGGATGAATCCTCCCATCAGAGACCATTGGCCCATGGCCGGTTCGAAATTTCGTTTCAGCAGCAATAGGTTTAACTCTCCTTTTTCGAATCCGAAAATGATGCAGTCGATGCCGACGTAGAATTTGGGATTATGATTATAGTAAGTGGTCATTCAATTTTTGACTTTTTGTTCTTTTCAACTTGGTTTCTTGTAGGTATCTGTTATTTCTCCACTGTAAACTTGAAGATACAGTGGCTCTGGTAGGTTTGTCCCGGAGTTAGGATAACAGAAGGCCATTGGGGTTTGTTGGGGCTGTCAGGATAGTGCTGTGTTTCCAGACAAACTGAAGCCCGCTGCGGATAGGCAATGCCTTTCTTTCCTTTTACTGTGCCGTCGAGGAAGTTTCCGGTATATACTTGGATACCCGGTTCGTTAGTGTATACTTCCAGGCTGATGCCGTTGGTTGGGCAGGTCAGTTTGGCTGCCACCTGGCTGATATCGCCTTTTGTTTTCAATACCCAGTTGTGGTCGAATCCGTTGCCGAATTTCACTTGCTCGTTGCTGAATTCAGTCACTGATGGGCTGATAGTTTTCGGTGTGTTGAAGTCGAACGGAGTATCTTTCACTGCCATCATTTCGCCTGTAGTCATGAAGGTGCTGTCTACCGGGGTGATGCTGTCGGAAGCAACATACAGAATATGGTCGGTGGCTGGTTTTGACGGATCGCCGCTCAGGTTGAAGTAAGAGTGGTTCGTCATGTTGATGACGGTTGTTTTGTCAGTCGTTGCATCATACTGGATGTCGATGGCATTGTCAGCAGTCAGAGAGTAGGTGACATGCGCGGTGACGTTACCTGGGAAGTTGTTGTCTCCATCCGGTGATTTCATAGTCAGCACAATGGTACTGTCATTGGTTTGATTGGCATCATATACCTGATATTGCCATCCGGTAGGACCTCCGTGCAGGCAATGGCCGAAGTTGTTTGTCGGAAGTTGGATTTCTTGTCCGTCAATGGTCATTTTCCCTTTGTTGATTCGATTGGCATATCGTCCGATGGCAGCACCGAAATCACTGGGGATGTTTTGATAATCAGCAATGCTGTCGAAGCCAAGGACTACATCTGTCATCTTGCCAGTTTTGTCCGGGACCATGATAGAGACCAGACGTCCTCCAAAGTTGGTGACGCAGACTTCCATGCCCTGATGATTTTTCAACGTATAGAGTTTGACAGGTTTCCCTCCCACTGAAGTTTCAAAGTTAGCAGGGTTCAAGCCTGATAATGTCAGTTCAGGTTGCTGGGTTTGTTTGGAAGCGCAACCGCTCAATACTGCAAGAATGATACTTGCCCCTAAAATAGATTTATTCATGCTTTTCATATGAAATTATTGATGTTTTTATTTGTGGTGTAAAAGTAACACTTAAAATGATTGCTTGTTCATTTTTTTCCAATGTTTTTCAACATAGAATCGATGCTTTTCGATGGTTTTTCTAAAAAAAGAGGATATACAAATTTCCTGTATATCCTCTTCCTTTATATAATGTGTGTTTTTACGGATTACCAGAAATATGCATAGAACAATCCACACAGAACAACCACGCCCAGTGTGGCAACCACATCCCATGCATTCCAGCTTTCACGGATGGCTTTCTTGTAGTCACTTGTGAAGGTGATGGCTGCAATTTGCTCAGCTGTCGGTTTTGCCGTGAACATGGATACCACGTACATCATAATGATGATGAAGACGAGTAACCAAACTTCGAAAATCAGCCAGTTGGTCTGCCAGAACCAAGTGGTATGTTCCCAAAATGCACCTTCCATAGTGGCTTTACCTGATTCGGTGAGTACGTTGGTCAACAATCTGAGCATACCGATGAGGAATCCTCCAATCAGACCCCATTCACCAGCTTTCGGAGTGATACGTTTGGAGAAGATACCGAGGGTAAATACGGCAACCATGGCAGGGGCAATCAGAGACTGGATATCCTGGAGGTAAGAATACAGGTTACCCATGTTCATCATGATAGGCATCCAAGCCAATCCCAAGATTACGACTACGATAGTGGCAATACGTCCTACCATTACATAATGGCTTTCGCTCATGCCTTTCTTCATCGGTTTATAGAAGTCTTCTGTAAACAATGTCGCGCAACTATTGAAGAAGGCAGCCAAGGAAGCTACCAGGGCGCAGATAAAGCCTACGGTTACAATACCTTTCACGCCTGCTGGCAAGATATCTTTTACCATCATTGCGAACGCACCGTCTGTGTCATGTGTGTTAGTGATGTCCATCACGATGTTGCTGCCAGTCTTTTGTGACAAAGCGAAGGCTACCATACCCGGAATCAGGAACATGAAGACAGGGAGCAACTTGAAATAGCCGGCTGCAATTGTACCACGGCGTGCACGTGTCATGACTTTGCGGTTGTCTTCTCCTTTGGTCTGGCCAAGTACACGTTGTACGATGTGTTGGTCAGTACACCAGTACCAGAAACCGATAATGGATGCTCCGAGGAATACCACATAACCAGGGAATTGCGGATACATCGGGTCGGCAGGATCTGTATGGAACATGTGGGTCGTACCGAAACCGTCGTGTGCGGCATTACAAGCGGCCATCATCTGCGACCATCCTTCCGAAATGCTGCCATCGCCCAGGATATTCAATCCAAGAAACAAAACAAGGAATGATCCGATAATAAGAATCGGAGTCTGGATGGCAGAGAGTGTCATGACCCCTTTCATGCCGCCGAATACTGTGAAAATAGCTGTAATAAAAATAAGGCCAAGAGCTCCCCACCAGAAAGGAAGTCCAAGTAGATATTCAAAGAAGATACCACCAGTGAATGCAGTTACAGATACTTTAGTCAGCACATAGGCAATCAGGGTAATGATAGACAGCCATGAACCGGTGCGTTGTGTGTAACGGAATTTCAGGAAGTCCGGCATGGTGATGATTTTTCCCATCTTGTTATTCAGCAGCTGGTAGAACGGAACGAACAACCATCCCAAAATAAGAATCATCCAGCCTTGCATTTCCCAGTGTGCCATACCCACACCGTCTTTGGCACCTGTACCGGCCAATCCTACAAGGTGCTCAGAACCAATATTGGCTGCAAAGATGGCAGCACCGATGATGTACCAAGGTTCCCCTTTACCGAAAAGGTAGTCCTGACTGTCTGCACCTTTCATTTTTTCTTTATCCTTTTTAATTGCACGGTAAACAGCCCATACAATCGCTACGACTCCGATGGCGAGGACCAGCCAATCGAGCCAAATAAATTCAGTTGAATTCCAATTCATAATTGTTTGTACTTTAATTATTGTGTATTGATTTCATGGTTATCAAAATATGTTTTTCTGTGTTTCCTTTTCAAAGTGTATGAATAACACTAATTCGATTGCAATATTACGGATAAGTGTAAAAATACACTAATAAAAGTCCATGTTTTAGAGCATGTTTTCCTGTTTTTTTAGCCTTTCTTTTGCTTTTAACATTTGGGCAATGGGAAAAATGGCAAATTGGTTGTGTTGAATGGGCCGGGAAAGGGAATCTGATGCCTGTGGAACTTGACAGAGTAGTCATGGATTGATAGAGCGGAAAGGTGAGGGCAGAATGTGGTTGGGCTGATAGAAGGGGATATGGAGGGGCTATGAGATTATTATAAATATGTGTAATAGAAAAGCCGACTTCCCATATATATTGCAGGGAGGTCGACTTTCTTATTTCATATCATTATGGGGCTTTATTTTTGCAGCATTTGGAATAGCTTGTCCAACTTCGGGGCCATAATGATTTCGGTCCGGCGGTTTTTGGCCCGTCCTTCAGGGCTTTCGTTATCGGCAACTGGCATAAATTCTCCACGGCCGCACGGTTGTATCTGGAGCGGATTGACTTGATATTTTTCAATCAGGATGCGGACCACGGAGGTTGCTCTGATGACACTCAAATCCCAGTTGTCTTTGAATTGTGCGGTATGGATGGGCTTGTTGTCTGTATGTCCCTCAATATATACATCTATTTCGTTTTGTTTATTCAGTACTTCTGCCAGTTTTCCCAATGCTTCTTCACCTCGTTTGTCGAGTTTGGCGCTCCCGGATTGGAACAACAGCTTATCGGACATGGCCACATATACTTTTCCGTTTTGCTCGCGTACAGTCAATTCGTCGCTACTAAAGCCGAGCAATGCATCCTTTACGCTGTTAAGCAGATTTTGTACTTTGGCATTCTGCTGGTCAATCATTCCTTGAAGCTCCTGAATGGTTTTCTCACGTTCGTCTAGTTCTTTCAGTTTTTCTCCTAATAGCGTGTTCAGTTTTTCCTGTTCGCTCATGTTGCTGGACAATAGCTGCTGGTAATGTCGGATTGAATTTCCTTGTCGGTTTGTATCTTGCTCCAGCTGGCTTATTTGTTCGCGCATCTTTTCCATTTCGTTATGACATTCGTTCAGCTGGCCTTGCAGGTTGTCTCCTCTGGAAAGAGCTTCGATTCTACCATTTTCAGCAATCAGAAATTTTTTCTTTGTAACGCAAGATGTACTGCTTATCATTAGTAATCCTGCAAGTGGAAGTAAAATGGATTTTTTCATGGTCTTGTATTTTTCTGCAAAGATAAGTCGCTTTGTGCTATGTTGGGGCAAAGTAGATATAAATTTGTGGGCACATGTATATTTATATTAAGGTAGTTTCTCTCTTTGTTGTAGATATGAGTGGAAGAAATAGAAAATCTAATTAGTTGGTGCCTCCGTGTCGTTTGTGAATTATAGGTGTTGAAGGTGTTCTATGATGAATAAAGATATGAATGATTTGCCGGTGAGATAATCCTTCGTTGTATTTAAGTTT
>ULLE01018403.1_pt1 | contig 20242 bp, 27 predicted proteins | sample 1951331 | NCBI WGS metagenome assembly ULLE01 (sample SAMEA4835518, study PRJEB28245) | human gut metagenome | biome: gut microbiome; material: fecal sample | place: Denmark | collected 2008
TTATGGTAAAAAACGGCAAACCTGTTTTTTATAATCCGCCCGAGGTGAAACAGGCAAGAGAAAAGCTCACATCACATTTGGCAAAGTTTAAACCGTCAGAACCGTACAAGTCGGGTGTCAGACTGATAACAAAATGGTGTTTTCCTCGTGGTAAACATCAGGACGGCGAATATCGTATAACAAAGCCCGACACGGACAATCTGCAAAAAATGCTAAAAGACTGTATGACCGCTCTCGGCTTTTGGTCTGATGACGCACTTGTCGCAAGTGAGATATGCGAAAAGTTTTGGGCAGAGGTTCCGGGCATTTACATCGAGGTGGAAATGTTGTGAATATCTCGGAAGTTAAACGAAACCTTGAAAGAACTGTGTTGTACAATGGTGCAGAATACATTCTGACAGGCTGTATCATCAGACGAAGCATAACAGGAAAGTTTTATTATCAGGCTGAAATAAAGGATTTAAACGCTAATTCTGCATTGTTGTATTGCAGAATTGAAGATTTGGAGGAGATGAAATAAATGTATTCAGCTATATGTCAAATATGCGGTAACAAATTTACCGCAAGAGCAAAAACAACAAAATATTGTTCAGCTTGTGTCAGTAAAGCCAAAGCCGAGGCGGCGTTACACAGAAAAGAGCAGTTAAACAGACCGCCGACAACCGATACAGAATTTTTAATATGTTTATATACATACAGAGGTGATTCGATATCACGCATTGCAACGGATTTGAACAGAAGCGAAGAGGGTGTTCAAAGCATATTAAATGAAGCAAAAGCAAGCGGTCGTTATAACGAGCACATACAAAAACATCTTAACTCTGTGAATTACAAAAGTACACTTAGTGACGATTATGTAGACAGCAGTAATGCTATTATGGACGGCTATAAATAAGGAGGATAAAGAAAATGATTGATTGTTCAAGAACTGAAAATTACTTTGCGGAAAAGCAAAGGATGACGAAAAAACATAAACTAAATCACGGTGGATATTCATGTAAACTTAGGTCACGGACGATATAGAAGAGATAAGAAGGTTGACATATTGTTTATTTCTCAACATAAATAACCTTATCTGCAAAAATCAACAAAGAATTGCTAAATCGATGAGAGGTGAAGAAAATGACTAAAACATTTTGCAACAAGTGCGGATTGCAATACTCAAGTTATTGTGTTGATTGCGTATATGTAAAAACAGGACTTAACTTAAACGATGAAGAATACCACGAGATTTTGAAATTAAGGAGTGAGCAAGAATGAAAGTCTATCATTGCGACGCTTGCAGAAAAGCGTTTAAAGAAAAAGAAATGCGTATAACCTTTTGGGTCAAAGCTACGCAAGGGCATAAAATCAAACCTGTTAAGTTAGACATATGTTACAGCTGTTATAGGGGATTACAGTCACTTGCAGAGAAAAAGGAGGAGGTGATGAGTAATGACACTTGACGAACTGAAAGCAGAAATATCTGAACGCATAGAAAGTGAACAGGAGAAGATGAGCGGATTTAATGACAGCAAAAGCCGAAAAGACAAGCATTATTACATAAGCGAGGGAATGCTGATTGCATTTCAAATTGTGGCTGATTATCTTGATGATTTGGAGGTGATAACTTGACCGCAAAAGAAATCAAAGACATAAACCGAGAAATTACGAGGTTAAAAGCTAAGATTGCACGCATAGCCGCCGAGGCTGACAATACATCGCCTAAGCTGTCGGATTTACCGAGTGCAGGTCAAACATCTGACAAGGTCGGCAATGCGGTGGTGCAGATTGCCGATATTCAGAGGGAGATACAAAACCTTGAAATCCGCCGAAACGCAGCGCTCAACAGCCTATCTCGTGACGATTTTGTGGAGAACTGCTTATTTATGCACCTTAGCTTGCGATACAGCTGGGCGAAGATAGCAGTCGATACAGGCGGAATCAATACCCCCGACAACATAAGAATTATGTGCAACCGCCACCGTTGGTAAAAGTTGTTCGGTTTTTCGGTTTAGGTGCAGTATAATATAAAATGAAGAAATCGATAATAAGAGGCATTTTGTAGTTCTCCTTTTTCAAAAATAACGGCAGACCGCTCTCGTTGAGGGCGGTCTGTGTTGTGTGTGGTTATTTTATACAAATTATTACTTTCTTAATTGTGCGGTTTACAGAAAAATGTAAAATCTGTTGAATTGTGTCAAATAATATGATAGATTAGTGATATATTACAACTAAGGAGAGTTGCATATGAGCGAAGAAAATAAGGCAAAAACCTGTTTTGTTATAATGCCTATATCAGACCAGCCAAAATATCCTGCAGGTCATTTTGATAAAATATACGGACAGATAATTGTTCCTGCTGTCCAAAAAGCAGGATTTGAACCTATAAGAGCAGATAGCGATCAAATATGTGATTCGATAATGCAAAAAATTTTGAAAAATTTAGTTGAATGTGATATGGCAATTTGTGATTTAAGTTCAAGAAATCCGAATGTTATGTATGAATTAGGAATTCGACAAGCCTATGGTAAAAAAGTAGTTTTGATACAGGATGATGCTACTGATAAAATTTTTGATGTAGCAGGAATTAATACTGTTTTTTATAAGAAAGATAGATTGTATGAAAATGTTATGAAGGCAAAAGATGATATTGCTAATGCGATAAAGGAAACTTATAAAAATGGTTCATTTTCGTTAATGAACATAGTCAATTTAGAAAATGCAAAAGTGGATAATTCCAAAGTTGATGAGGTCGTTTTCGATAGAATTATGATGAAATCAATATATTCAAAGTTAGATGCTATGGAAGACTCAATAAGACTGCTTTCTAATACGCAAAATGTTAGCGATGAATTAAATTGTGGCCTCAATAAACGTAGTTTTGCACGGCTGGTTATGGAATGCAAAGATGCATTGGGGAATTATCCAGATGATCTTGATTTACTTGTTTCATGTTATCAAAGATTATTGAGAGCAAACAATGTGATGCTTCATAATAGGAACGATAAATCTTTTACACCTAAAGACTATCTAAATGCGAAAAATACACTGATAGAATTGAATGACAGAATTAACGCTTTAACGCTTAATACTGATTAATGGAGAGTGCATTCAGTACTCTCTTTTCTTTTGCTTATTTTTACATAAAGAGAGGTGGTGACGGTGGCAAAAGGAAAGTATGAAAAATGGCTTAAAGAAGAAAATTTATTACTGCTTGAGGGTTGGGCAAGGGACGGCTTGACCGATGAGCAGATAGCTAAGAATATAGGCATAGGCGAAAGAACACTTTATGAATGGAAAGAAAAATATCCGCAGATTTCGCAGTCCCTAAAAAAAGGCAAAGAGGTTGTGGACTATGAAGTCGAAAATGCGTTGTTATCCTCTGCTCTTGGGGGCAACACAACGGCACAAATATTTTGGCTGAAAAACCGTCGCCCCGACAAGTGGCGGGATAAGCAAAAAGAGGAAACCGACAAGACCGCACTCGACAAGCTCGACAGCATTTTGAAAGAAATCAAAGATGACGCAGAAAGGAACACAAACAATGCCGTACACGATTAAGCAAAAAGAATATATCGCAAACGCTACACATCGTTGGAACATAAAAAGCGGTGCGGTGCGTTCGGGCAAAAGTTTTGTTGATGTCACCTGCATTGTGCCTATGCGTATTCGAGAGCGAATCGGTAAGGACGGTTTGTGCTTTATCATAGGCGTGTCAAAAGAAACCATTGAGCGAAATGTACTGCAGCCTATGCGAGAGCGTTACACCTCTGATGTTGTCGGTACGATTAACAGCCGAAACATTGCAAAAGTGTGCGGTGAAGATGTGTACTGTTTGGGTGCGGAAAAGGTCAGTCAGGTTGCTAAAATTCAGGGTGCGTCGGCAAAATATATTTACGGTGATGAGGTTGCAAAGTGGAACGAAGATGTTTTCAATATGCTTAAATCCCGACTTGACAAGCCTTATTCGTGCTTTGACGGCAGTTTAAACCCCGAACACCCAACGCACTGGCTCAAGAAATTCATTGACAGTGACGCAGACATTTATTTGCAGGAATACACGATTTTCGATAATAAATTCTTATCCGAAGAGTTTGTGAAGAACCTTTGCAATGAATATGAGGGCACTATTTTCTATGACCGTCTTATTCTCGGTAAGTGGGTGCGTGCCGAGGGTGCTATTTACCGCAGATTTGCCGATAATCCCAAAAAATTTTACTGTCAAATTACCGACAAAATCAACACGGATTTACCGTACAGGCAGTTTTTGAAATCGGAACTTGAAGAAGTAACAATCGGCATTGACTTTGGCGGCAATAAATCGGGTCACTCATTTGTGGCAACGGCAAAGACAAGAGGCTACAATAATTTAATAGCATTGAAAAGCGAACGACACTTCGGTGAATACGACGGAAACGATATTGACAGGCTGGCAATTAATTTTGCACAGTCTGTTTTTGATTTATGCGGTGTTGTGGACTTTGTGTATTGGGATAATGCCGAAACTGTACTCGGTCGAGGAATTAAAAGAGCGTTTGAGGAGCATTTCCCAAATACGATAGTCAGACCGGCACGCAAATGTCCTGTACAAGACCGTATTCAATGCACCTTGCGACTTATGGGTGCAGGCAGGTTCTTTTACACTGACGGCTGCGACACGCTGAAAACGGCTCTTTGTGAGGCTGTTTGGAACGATAAAAAACTTGTTGACGAAAGACTTGACGATGGCTCAACCGACATCGACAGCCTTGACGGTTTTGAATACACATTTGAACGGGATATGAAAAGATTTATAAGGGCGGTGTAATATGCAATTTTTAAACTATCTGAAAGGAGTGTGGCAGAGGTTGTTTCCGCTGAAAGATATTAAGCAGGCACTTGGCATTAAGCCTGCAATTACAGACGATATGCTCTCAAGTATTGAGCTTTGGCAAAACTGCTTTTCGGGCAATGCCCCTTGGCTTAATGACGATGTAATAAGCCTTAGACTTGAGCAGTCAATCACAAGGGAGTTTGCAAACATCACGCTTAACGAAATGACCGCAAGCGTAAGCAATGACAAATTGCAGAAAATCTTTGAAACCGCAACGGAAGACCTTAACTCCGAATTGCAGTCGGGACTTGCAACAGGCGCAATGGTGATTAAACCGTTAGGCGGCGACAAGGTGCAGTATATTTCCGCAAATGCCTTTGTGCCGATTGAATTTGACGCAAGGCATAGGCTTGTAAAAGTCATCTTTCCTGAATTTAAAAAGATCGGCGACAACTATTACACAAGGCTTGAGTATCACAGCCTTGATACCGAAAAGGGATTGACAATTACCAACACTGCTTATGTGTCTGCAAGTGAGGGGCAACTTGGAAGAGAAATTCCGCTTGCGGCAGTTGACGAGTGGGCAAGCCTGCCGAATGCTGTTACATACCCTGCAATGCTCCGCCCTGCTTTCGGTTATTTTCGTACACCGATTAAAAACACGATTGACGGCTCATCTTGCGGTGTTTCTGTCTACGCAAATGACATAAATCTTATTCGTAAAATAGACACACAATTCGGCAGACTTGATTGGGAGTTTGAGAGCGGCGAAAGGGCAATACATGTTGATGCCGCAGCTTTCAAGAAAGAGGGTACTGAAAAACTCAACAAAAGACTTTACAAAGCTGTAGATGTTGACCTCGGAGATAATGAATTGTTCAAAGATTTTTCTCCTGCAATTCGTCAATCTGATATTACCGACGGGCTAAATACATATCTTCGCAGACTTGAATTTTCGGTCGGTCTTGCATATGGCGACCTATCCGACCCCGACACTGTCGCAAAGACGGCTACGGAGATATTATCGGCTAAGAACCGAAAGTACAACACGGTATCGGCAATTCAGAAACAGCTTAAATATTGTCTTGACGATTTGGTGTATGCTCTCGCCTTTTACAATTCGCTGACAACAAGCGGTTACACATTCGTTTGTGACTTTAAGGACAGTATTCTCACCGATGAACAGACTGAACGCACACAGGATATTCAGGACTTGAGTCTTGGAATTATGCGACCTGATGAGTATCGTATGAAATGGTACGGAGAGGACGAAAAGACGGCAAAAAAGAACCTGCCGCAGTCCTCGGAGGTTGTTGACTGATGTTTACTCCCGAAGTTACAGAGGCAATCCCGATTGCGCTCGAGCAAATTTTTGACAGCCTGCAAATGAGCATAATGACGGAAATAGTAAGAATGTTACTTGAAGCTGCGGAGATTATACCGTCAACAGGCTATAAAATGAGCAGATTATACGATTTAGGTACAAGCAAAAAGCGAATCAAAGACATTGTCGCAAGGACACTTAACCTTAGCGATAAAGAAGTTGAAAACATCTTTACAAATGTAACGGAAAGCGGATATAACGAGGCGGAGAGCGCTTTTATTGAACAAGGCAAGGAGTTTATACCATATTCAGAAAACGAGCCACTACAGCAATTTGTGAGGGCCGTACAAGAGCAGACACAAAACGAATGTAAAAACATTACACAGTCAATGGGCTTTGCAAAGCGACAGCCTGACGGCAGTTTGGGCTTTACTCCCGTTGCAGACTATTATCAAGAAACACTTGATAAAGCCGTCACGGAAATTGCAAGCGGTGCGAGTGATTATAATACCGTACTCGAAAAAACCGTAACCGAAATGACAAACAGCGGATTGCGTACGGTTGACTATGCAAGCGGTCACAGCAACAGAGTTACCGTTGCGGCAAGGCGTGCGGTGTCAACAGGGCTTAATCAGGTTGTGGGCAAAATCAACGAGGAAAACGCCGAAAAACTCGGCACAAATTACTTTGAGGTATCGTGGCACAGCGGAGCAAGGCCGAGCCATCAGGTGTGGCAAGGCAGAGTGTACAGCAAGGAAGAACTCGAGAGCGTGTGCGGACTTGGTACAGTAACAGGGTTGTGCGGTGCAAACTGTTACCACTCATATTCTCCGTTTACTCCCGGCATAACCCCACGCACATACACAGATGAACAGCTCGACAAGATGAACGCAGAGGAAAACAAGCCTGTAGAATACAACGGCAAGACATACACAAAGTACGAGGCAACCCAAAGACAGCGCAGACTTGAAACCACAATGCGGGCACAAAGGCAGAAAATAAAATTGCTTGAAGAAGGCGGGGCTGACGAGCAAGCAATAATTAACGCTCGTGCAAGATATGTAAAAACTTCCGATGAATATGTGAACTTCTCAAAAAGCGTCGGACTTTCTCAACAATGGGACAGAGTGACAGTCGGCAGTAATACCGTAAAAGGCATTACAAAACCGAAGAAAGCCGAAATGCCGTTAAGAGGTATCAAGAATGTCGACGACGGAAAAATCAGAGGTATGAACAGCAATAAACATATTGCAAAATCGGTTGACAGTGGTATAATTGAATCTGATATAAAAGAAATGGCGGCAAATGATGTGCATACAGTCGGTGAAATTGATATTAATAAATACAAATGTATTACAAAAGATATAAAATCTAATGAAGTGATTATAACTGATGAGCGTATACAGCATATAAAAGATAGGCATCCGAATGACTACGAGAAATATTATGGATATATGCATGATATAATATCAAATCCTGATTATATTATTGAAGCCAATAAACCAAATACAGCTTTACTTTTAAAATCATTTTCAGAAGGAGAAGAACAATTTAAAACTATATTAAGACTTGTTACTTCTTCTGACAACCCGAAATATAAAAATTCTATAATAACTTTTATGAAAATAAATGAAAAAGAGTGGCAAAGATTATTAAGAAATAAAAAAGTACTTTACAAATCTGAATAAAAAATATATAATTATAATAGAATAAGGATAGGTTGTTTGAGGTGGAAAATTTCGTCCCCGTCCACACGCCGATGGTTTGACAGGGAGCAATCCCGAGAGATGCAGGAGAAAGGGACGCCTGCCAAACAACCAATCCGAAGCCACTTGTACCTTGTATAAGTGGCTATTTCTATATCTAAGACTGTCAGTACTTAATCAATCGGATTGAGTGCTTTTTTTATGCGAAAGGAAATGTGAAATGACTAATGAAGAATTTTTGAAACTTGCAAAAAGGACAGTAAAAGACTATACAACAGAACATCTTGATAAATCAGACGGCGAAGTCGACTTTTGCGTATACGTTGTTTGGTCTTGTAAAACACTGCAAAACAGCAAAGCACTTCTGTCAACAACGCTCTGTGACGGTATGTATTATGAGTGTACATACAACGGTGACAAAGACGAAATGTACTTTGATGCGTACAAGAAGTTTGAAAACAGGGTAATTAAACACTAAAAAGAGCGGTTTTGTTATTTTAACTTGCCCGTAAAGGGTTACAATTCGTAAAAACGGCTTGTTTTCGGACTTTTTAACTTGCCTATAACTTGCCAAGATAAAACTTAATACATCAAATCAGCACTTTGAGAAATCAGAGTGCTTTTTTGTATTTAAACCCGTCGATTTCGACGGGTTAGAAAGGCGGTGACAAAATGAAAGTAAGAGTAATTACATCGTTCAACGATAAAATGAACGGTCTTATCAACAGACCTGTCAATGAAGTCTTTGAATGTACCAAAGACCGAGCGAAAAGCCTTATTGACAGAGGTTTTGTTATTGAGGTTGAAGACAACAAAAATAAAGCAGATTAAGCACCCTTGCATTTGATTGCATAGGTGCTTTTATTTTACCCCGCCGTTGGTTTATACGGCTGAATTTCTACCGCAGGCAAAGCGGAATATAAGCTATGCAGAAAGGATTTATATTATGAAGAACATACACACACTTCTCTCTGAAATTGGTATTACGATTCCCGATGAGAAAAAGGCAGAGTTTGACAAGGCGGTGCTTGCAAATTACAAGACTGTTGCAGAGGTTGAGAAAATCACAACTGCAAGGGACAACTACAAAACACAGCTTGAAACCGCACAGACGGCACTCAAGAAGTTTGAGGGCGTGGATGTTGAAAATCTTAAAGGCGAGATTGCAAAGCTCAACACAAGCCTTAAAGACAAAGAAACCGAGTATCAAACAAAAATTGCGGATATGGAGTTTAACTCTGTACTTGACGGTGCTATTTCAAAGAGCGGTGCGAGAAACGCAACGGCGGTTAAGGCTTTGCTTGACCTTGACAGTCTTAAAACATCAAAAAATCAGGCAGACGATATTACTAAGGCTCTTGAAAGCGTGAAATCCGAAAACGGCTATATGTTCGGCTCGGACGAGCCTTTCCAAATTCCTGTGAAAAATACAGGAAATGCAGGCATTAAGTCTAATCCGCTCACAAGTATGAGGGCGGCAATGGGACTTAGTACAGACGAAAAATAATTAATGAGGTGAAAATTTATGCCAAATTCTATTGCACTTTTTAAAACTTACACTACTTTGCTTGACGAGGTTTACAAGCAGAGTTCACTTACAAGCGAACTTGACGGTGCGTCCGACCTTGCGACAGCGGGCGCAAACTCCAATGAACTTATTATTCCAATGATTTCAATGGACGGTCTTGCAAATTATTCCCGTAACAGCGGATATGTTGGCGGCGATGTTACCCTTACTAACGAAACTGTTAAATGTAACTTCGACCGCGGCAGAATGTTTACTGTTGATACAATGGACAATGTAGAAACCGCAGGCATTGCTTTCGGCAGACTTTCGGGCGAGTTCATTCGCACAAAGGTTGTACCGGAGCTTGACGCTTTCCGCTTTGCACAGTATGCAAGCCACACAGGCATTACTTCCGCTACTCCCGCAAATCTTACAACGGGAGCGGCTGTTATTGAGGCGCTCCGTAAAGGCTCAACACAGATGGACGAAGACGAAGTACCGTACGAAAATCGTTATCTTTTCATTACTTCAACTCTTCACGGGCTTATTCAGGACCTTGACACAACAAAGTCAAAAGAGGTATTAAGCGGTTTTTCTAAGATTGTAAAAGTGCCGCAGACACGCTTTTATACAGCTATTGAACAGCTTGACGGTACTTCTTCGGGCAAAACTCAAGGCGGCTATCAGAAAGCAACTGCCGCCTCAAACATCAACTTTATGATTATTCATAAGCCTGCGCTTATCCAGTTTACTAAGCACCTTGATACAAAGGTTATCGAACCTGCTGTGAATCAGGATTCGGACGGTTATAAGTTTGGCTACAGAATGGTCGGTATTGCAGATGTTTACGAAAATAAGACAGCGGGCATTTATCTCCACGCTGCCGCTAAGGCTTAAGAAGGTGTTAATATTGACCGTTTACGCTGACGAAAACTATTATAAATCCGAATATCTATGTGGCAGAAAAGCGGTCATTACCTCCGCTTTTGCCTACTACGCAAGAGAGGCAACGCTTATTATTAATGCTTACACAGGCTCAAATATTGACGATACAAAAGATATAATCGAGCCTGTGAAACTTTGTTGCTGTGAGGTCGCAGAGCTGATGTATAAAGCCGATAATATGAGCGGCAGTGAGGGCATAACATCAGAAAAAGTCGGAGATGTGTCACGCTCGTATGAAAGCTGTGAGGTTCGCAAAAAGCAACTTACACGATGTGTTAAATCCGCAGTATATAAGTATCTTGCAGACACAGACCTTTTGTACAGAGGTGTTTGATTATGTTTACGGATACTATGCTGACCCTTTACAGATTTAACGGCAAAGGCTTCGACAGGCTTATTATTCCGCATTGCCATTGGCAGGAGTGCAAAGCCGCTAATGTACTTAAAAGCGGAATGCAGAACGCTGACGGAATAGCTATATACATTCCGTTAAATGCGCTTGTTCTTGCTCCGAATGATTTTTTATTTCCGAGCAACGGTCTGTTTCCAAACGCTGATATATCCCCTCTGTCCCCCTCTCAAGACATTATTGTAAAAGGTGAGTGTAATTTCATCTTTGATAATTCAAGCGACAGGAGCGTATCAGAGAGCCTAAAAACCTTGCGTGACAAATACGAAATTCACACAGTAATGAGTATTGACCGTTTGCTTTACGGCACTGCGGATTTACAGCACATCAAAGTATCTGCGAGGTGATTAAATGCTTTTTATTGTAAATCAGCCGACAGATGTTAGCGGCACTCTTTCTCTCAAGTGGAATAAAGAATTTGCTAATGATTTAAACAAGCATATAGCAAGAGCACAACGAGAGGTTGACAAGGATTGCATTAAGCTGATGAAGCCGTACACACCTTTTAAAATGGGCGTACTCGAAAATTCCGCAACTATACATACCGTTATAGGCAGTGGAGAAATCAAACAGGTTACACCTTATGCAAGGTATCTTTACTACGGCAAGGTATATGGGCCTAACTTCCCGATAGTACGAGAGAAAGACGGTACTGAGCATATCGTATTCGGACGCTATAGCGGTGACGGCATTATAATCGGTTGGCGAAGTCCTAAAGGCAAGAAAAAACACCCGACAGGCAGAGATATTCACTACAGCAAGGACAAGCACCCGCTTGCGGGCAAAATGTGGTTTGAGCGAATGAAAGCCGACCGCAAAAGGGATATTCTGCAAGCGGCGGCAAGAAGACTTGGGAGTAATGCAAAATGAATATAATCGAACTTGTAAGGTCCGTTGTGCAGGAGTTTCCGAAAATCGGCGAGCTTGTGCACATTGATTATTCAACAAACAAAGTACAGGATTTTGGACTTTCTCCGACAGGCGACACGCTTGTCAGCGAAGATATTTTAGGGAATCAAACACGCAATCACACCTTTATCCTGTACGCTACCTGTCAGTCGCTCAACGACTATGACCGACTTGTAAACAGCGGAATGTTGCTTGAACTGCAAATGTGGCTTGAACGGCACGCAGAGGGTGACATAGAAGTTGAAGTCGGCGACAACGTTTTATACGGTGAGCTTAAAAAACTCACTTGCTCAAACGGAATGCTTTACAGCATACCTGACGAAAACAACAACGGCGGTGTGCAGTACCAATTGCAAATTACCGCCCAATACACTATTGAAAATTGATTGAAAATTGAAAGTGAGGAATTATTATGGCAGCATCAACACCAGATATCGGTAAACTTAAGAGAAGTTACCTTTTACATTTTATTGACGCAAGCTTTGGCACAGGCGAAAGTCCAAAGTGGTATCTTATCGGCAAGGACATTGACGATATGTCGGTAGAGCTTAGCCCCGACACAAGTACAGTAAAGAATATTCTTGACGAAACTTCTGTAAATGACAACGGCTACGAGCCTACCCTTGACGCAGGTACATACTACGCAAACACAGGGGACAGTATTTATACAAAAATTAAGGACATTGCAATGAACCGCCTTACCGGTGACGACTGCAAAACAAAAATTCTTGAAGTGCTCATTGACAAGAAAACAGGCCCTTATGATGCTTGGATTGAGGACTGCATCGTTAAACCGCAGTCATACGGCGGTGCGCAGGGCGGTGTAAACATTCCGTTTAATGTTACATTTGACGGCAACAGAAAGCAGGGTACAGCGACAATCTCAGATAAGGTACCGACATTTACCGAAACTGTATAAGGAGTGATTCTATGCAGAGTTTGAATTTTAAAACACCCTTAAAAACATATGCAATTAACAATGATGAAAGCACGGTAATCAAGATTAACACCACAGACTACTCACTCGTTGAGCGAATTAACAAGCTGACAGAACGCACCGAAGCGCTTGTGCAGAAGTACAAGAATATGAAACCCGAGGATGTAACCTTTGAAATTTTTCTTGATGTTGACAAGGAAATCCGCAAAGAAATAGACTATGTTCTCGGTGCAGGTGTAAGTCAAGGTGCGTTTGGCGATGTAAATTGCCTTTCAATCTGTGATGATGGCAGTATGATTTTTGAGAACTTTCTCAACTGCGTTGTGCCGGTCATCGTAAGTGACATTGAAAACGCACACGCTCAGCAGAGCAAGCATATTGAGAAGTACCTCAATCAAGCAAAGAGGCTTGCAAAGTGATTGGATTACTTCCTACAAGCCTTGAAATAGACGGAGAGCAGTACGAGATTAATTCCGATTTTCGTATTGCTCTCTTGATTTTCGAGGCTTATGCCGACAAAGAGCTAACCTACGGCGAAAAAGCGGCAGTATGCTTGAATTGCTTATACAAGGAAGTTCCAAAGAATGTTGAAGAGGCACTCAAAAAGGCATTGTGGTTTCTTGACGGCGGAGATGTGCCGAAATCGAAAAAAGCTCCAGTCAAAATTATTGATTGGAGCTATGACGAAAGCATTATTTTCCCAGCACTTAACAAGGTTGCAGGCTTTGAAACAAGGATTGCAAGCTATGTGCATTGGTGGACTTTTCTCGGCTATTTCAGCGAGGTAGGCGACTGTTTACTCTCTCAAGTGATGAACATCAGGCAAAAACGAGCAAAAGGAAAGAAACTCGAAAAGTGGGAGCTTGATTTTTACAACGAGCATAAAGAACTTGTCGATATAAAAGAAAAACTTACCCCCGAGGAACAAGCAGAACTTGACGCCGAGGAGGATTTTATAAATAATCTTGTATAGGTGTTACACAAAATTATTGTTGACAATACACAAACTTTGTTATATTATGTAACAAAGGAGTGATTTTATGAACAGCAAATTTTACAAAGGTATAACAGTCGTACTATTGATACTTGGTGCAGTCGGAGGAATAGCTTTAGGCGCAGTTTTCCAAAGCGTACATACAAATTTTCTAACTGATACCGTAACCCGCAGTTTTAATTTTACTTTAATGCTTGTATGCTGGGTATCAACAGTATTATTATGCCTGATTTTTGGCGGTATTGCTAAAATACTTGCTTATCTTGAAGAGTTGGGTGCAGGTAAAAGCTCAGTAATCGCCAAAACAACAGATTGGGAATGTCCTAAATGTCATTGTATGAACAAAGCAGAGGCTACCGAATGCTCTAACTGTCATTTGGAGCATACCGACAGCAGACAAGCAAAATTTGTTAGTAATGATAAGTGGGAATGCCCACAATGTCATTGTATAAATTCCTATAATGACATTGCAGAATGTCCTAACTGTCATTGGCGACCATAAAAATAAGCTGACAGTCGCAATCCTTTAATCTATCTTCAATGAAAAAGCCACTCCAAACGGGGTGGCTAAAATTTTTCAAATTTTACAGCGTACATCTTCGGGTGTGCGCTGTTTTTATACCAAAAGGGTGTCGCATTTCGTTACGCCCTTTTAATTTTACAGAAAGGAGTGTGATTACATGGCGGTTGACGGTAGCTTGATTTTTAATACCAAAATCGACACAAGCGGTCTTAATTCGGATATTGCGAAAATCAACAAGGCTATTGCACAGGCTCAGAGCAAGGCACAGTCCGGGGCGAGGCAGACAGCTCAAACTGCTAAGCAGCAGGCTGATAAATCGGCTCAGGCGGCAGAAAACTCTGCAAAGCGTGAAATTACTGCCACACAAGAAAAAGCCGAACAGGCTCAAAACTCGGCAAAGCAAACCGCACAGGCAGCGCAAAAGGTATCAGAATCAGTCGAGCAATCTGCCGAAAATGTTGTTGATAAGGTTGAGAGTACAGCTAAGCGAAATACCGAGGAAGTCAGCAAAAGCACAAATGATACTTGCGAAAGCGTTAAGAAATCAGTTTCTATGAGTGCAAAAAAGGCTAAGCAATCATTACAAACAGTCAGAACGGCTGTTGACAGACTGCAAAGCAAGGCGAAAATGATTGGCAGAACGCTGCTTACCGCTTTCGGTACGGCGGCGGTTGTGAGCTTTGGCAAGAAAAGCATAGAGCTTGGCTCTGACCTTGCAGAGGTACAGAATGTAGTTGATGTCACTTTCAGCCATATGTCGGCAAAGGTGGACGATTGGGCAAAGTCGGCGCAAAATGCTTACGGCTTATCCGAAACTATGGCTAAAAAATATGTCGGTACATTCGGCTCTATGGCAGAGGCTTTCGGCTTTACGGAACAGCAAGCATTTAATATGTCAACAGCATTAACGGCTCTCACAGGCGATGTGGCGTCATTTTATAACATCACACAAGACGAGGCGTACACAAAGCTAAAATCTGTTTTCAGCGGTGAAACCGAAACGCTCAAAGACCTTGGCATTGTGATGACGCAGAACGCACTTGACAATTACGCAATGGCAAACGGATGGGGCAAGACCACATCTGCTATGACTGAGGCAGAAAAGGTAACGCTTAGATATAACTTTGTACTCGGTCAGTTGAGCAATGCAACGGGTGACTTTGCACGCACTCAGAACAGCTGGGCAAATCAAACGAGAATTTTACAGTTGCAGTTTGACAGTATAAAGGCTACAATCGGTCAAGGCTTGATAAATGCTTTTACTCCGCTGCTTAATTGCATTAATCAGTTTATCTCAAGACTTAGCGTTGCGGCACAGAAGTTTAAAGACTTTACAGCTCAGGTGTTCGGCTATTCTACTGCAACAAGCAATGCGACAAGCTCAGCTGTAAGCGATATGTCAGACCTTGCAAGTCAAGCGGACAGTTCTACATCTGAGATTGAAAAAACATCGGAGGCAGCTGAGGACTTACAGAAAAACCTTGCAGGCTTTGATGAACTCAATGTGATGAGCGACACCTCGGACAACAGCTCAGACACAAGTACGCAAGCGCCAAGCTCTGAAATCAAATCAATGCAAAATGCACTTGAGCAAGCTATGCTTGAAAGCGACAGGCACACAAGCAAGACTATTGACAATATTGTAAATTCGCTTGACAAGGTAAAAAACGCCTGCGTAACAATTAAAAATTCGTGGGAGAAAGTGTGGAATAACGGCACAGGCGAAAAGGTGCTTGAAAATATCAACTCATTAATTAACACTTTTGTAAGCACAGTTGGCGACATTGCAGAGGCTTTTACAAATGCTTGGGACAAAGCAGGCTTAGGCGACAGCGTGGTGCAATCGTTTATCGACAAATGGAACAGCCTTGTTGAGCTTTTGGATACGGTAGGCGATACATTCAGGCAGGTGTGGAATGACGGTAAGGGCGAGAAAATTTGGAGCAATATACTTGAGATTATCCGCAACTGCAATAACTATACTGAAACTCTCAGAACCAAAATTAAAGACGCTTGGGAGAAAAACGATACAGGCAGAAAAATTTGGGAGAGCATATTAGGCATTGTCGAAGATATAACAGGGCTGCTTGATGAAATGTCAGCTGACCGCCTCGAATGGCTTGAGGACCTTGACATTAACCCCGTTGCACAGGCGGTTGAACGCTTGACCGAGGGATTCAAAAATCTGCTCAAGGCTTGCGGAGATAAGCTAAAACAAGCGTACAAGAATGTTTTATTGCCGCTTGCAAAATGGACGATTGAGAAAGCTGTACCGGATTTGTTAAATTTGTTTTCTGAGGCTCTTGAGGCAATTTCAGATATAGTTAATAAGATAAGTCCGGATATGTTAAAAGCAGTAGCAACGGGTATTGGCGCTGTTGCCACAGCAGTTATCGCATTCAAGACCGGTAAGACTATTGCGAGTGGTATAAGTGAAGTCACATCAGCAGTTAAAAACATCAGTTCGGTTATTTCGGCTAACCCTCTGCTTATTATAGCAAGCGCAATAACGGGTATTGTTTCAGCGGTTCAAATTTACAATGAACTAAAATGGAGCAATTCTGAGGCTAAAAAGTTTTGTGATGAAATAGACGATGTGAAAAACAGACTTGAAAATACAACGCAGAAAATTACCGACACAATCAAAAATACATTAGATAAGGTTGACCAGCTCTATGCTGATAATACATTGATTGATGAATATCAGGATAAACTTGAAACCTTAATCAGCAAAGCTGAACTTACTCCTGAAGAACAGTCAGAATTGCAAACCATTGTTACATATTTTAAAGATAATGTTAGCGGTTTTAGCGATACCTGGGATAATTATGTCACAATAAGTGATGGGGGTAAGGTCGAGCTAAAAGGTGATTTATCTGAGATACAAGATGAAATCAATAATACGATTGATCAATATCAATTATTAGCTAACAGTTCGGCTTTATCCGAATTACAAACCGAAAATTCTAAATCTATAATTTCATCAAGAAAAAATCAAAGCGAATTACTTTCAGAACTTAATTCTAAGCAGACTCAAATTGAAAATAAATTAAAGCAGAGTGGAAAAACTTATAGTTGGCTTATTAGTCAATACAAGAAATATAAAGACAATTCTGTAAAAGCAGATGATAGAATAGACGCAAAAAATAATATTGAAACAGTTTTAGGTGATGGTGGATACGAAGAAATAAATTCCTTAATGGAACTTAAAAGTTCATACAATGAATGCACTGCTGAACTTAACAAACTGATAATGACACAAGATGATATGTCTGATGTTCAAAAAGTTCTTAAGGGAGATTATTCCGATGCCGCTGCCGTTTTGATGACATACAAAGCCGGAATGATTAGCCTTGAAGATGTGCAAAACTCGCAATGGAAAACATTAAATAAACTGGAAGAGGCTGCCGAAGATTCAGGAAAAAACACCGTTATGGGTCTTGTTGAGGGTACACAGAAATATAAGGAGGCACTTGTCAAAAACAGTAATGGTCTTGCAAATACTGTATTAAGTGAATACGACAGTGCAATGGATATAAATTCACCTTCAAGAGAAATGTATAAGCGTGGACTATATACAGTTTTAGGTCTTGTCAATGGTTTATCTGATACAAGTATAAAGGTACAGAGTGTCATTACCATGATGTTAAAGAATATAAGAAAGGCTTTAGAACCTATAAAAACAATCTTTTCAAATGTGTTCACTCCGATTTATGACATTCTAAAAACTCCTCTTAACAATGCACTAACAGGAATTGAAACTTTTATAAACGGCTTTATTTCTGCAATCAATAAAATGTTGTCGGGTGTGGACACGGTTGCAAATTCGATAGGCAAGTTGTTTGGGCAGGAATGGCACGCAGGTCGGCTTGATAAGGTGCACATCCCCAAACTTGCTACAGGCACATATGTACCTGCAAATTACGGTGAATTTCTAGCAGTTCTCGGCGATAATAAGCGTGAACCTGAGGTAGTATCTCCGATTTCTGCGATGAAACAGGCTATGGCTGAGGTACTTGCTGAATATGGCGGAGCGGGCAACGGCGGTGATATTCACATTACCTTAACTATGCCCGACGGCAGGGTACTTTTTGAGGCTGTTGCTGATGAGAATAACAAAATCAAGAAACGCACTGGCAGGTCCGCTTTTGCGTAAGGAGGGATAAGATTGAGTGAATTTAAAGGCTATTTAATTAAATTCCCGAAAAACGGCTTGCAGTTTCCACATAAGCTCATAGCTAAAGAGAGTTATCAAGCCACACCTTTACAGCGTACGGAGATTAAAGCTTATCGTGACAGCAACAACCTTTTAAGGCGAGTAACATCACCGAACAACAAAACTAAGATTACATTCAATACCAAGGACGGTCTTACCCTTGCTGAAATGAGAACTATTCGCAGTGTTTTAAACGGTGCTATGTCAAATTCTCAGCAACGCAAGCTCAATGTTGAATACTGGGACGATGAACTTCTTGCGTACCGCACTATGACCGCATATATACCCGATATAACATACACGCCAAAGCTTATTACCGCAGACAACATTAAATATGCGGCGGTAACATTTACATTTATTGAATATTAAGAGGTGGTTAATTTGCTTGAAGTTTCAAGTCTGCACAAAAAGCAGGCAATCGAAAATTTGATTGAAAATATACTGACAATCTCATTTCCCGACGGTGAATATCCAGATATAACAGAGAAAAATATAGCAAGCGAAAGTATGAGCCTTAAACAGTCAATTTGTGATGAAAGCAAGCTGAAATTTGGTGGCTGTATTGCCGCTGAAATTAACATTGACATTGTAAATTCAATTGACAGAACCTTTACAAATGACCTTGTAGGCAAATGGATAAGCGTAAAATTAACGCAGCGTTTTCCGAGCGGAGAAAAGCTGCTGCCATCTGCAAAGCTGTTTTTAGGCACATCACTTTTGCCGGGAGAAACCGTAGCTGCAAAGGAATATTATTTGTTTAGCGGTATTATTGACAGTGCCAAGCTCGACAAGAATAACCGCAATAAGCGACACATTGTCGCTTATGACGCACTCTCTATGTTATATGATATTGACGCAACAAATAAGCTGTTTAATTTATGGAAAACTTATCCAAACGGCTATAAAATCGGCGAATTGGTTGTGCTATGCCTTAACTACAACGGAAAGCATATGATTCAGGTCGAGGATAACAAAGATATTCTTGACGAGGTGATAAACCAATCAACAGGCTTAACTGTACGAAATTTCCCGACATACAACAGAGCATGGCTTGAGGACTCAAATACAATTACATACGGCGAGCTGCTCAAGAATTGTTGTGAATTGCTCGGAGTATTCGGAACAATTATTCCTAATGCAAGCTATGGTGTTTTTAGATACATCGAACTCGGCAAGAGTACAGAAACATACGATTTTTACGAAAATCTATATGCTGAGGAATATAACAGCAGCGGCTATAACGGCTTTAGTTTTTCTTACGGTTACTCGTTAAATGACAGAAAAGCTAAAACCACCGTGGCAGAGTCACAGTGGGGCGAGGATGTTGTAACATATGATTTTACTAAAAATGTAGTCTGTTGGCAGAAAGATGACGGCATTGGCGGCGGACTGGTGCACGATGTGCAAAGTTTATTGCATGGAAAAACAGGCGAACGATTTTATTATTGTTCCTACACTCCGCTTACAGCTACTCTTGACGGCAGACCTTGGGTGCAGATCGGTGACGGAATAGAAATTGAAAGCTATGTTACTGATTCAAACGGTGATTTTGTATATGATAACGCAGGACAACCTAAAAAAGAAAAAGTAAAAGCCTATGTGCTGAGCCGTACACTGAGCGGAATTAAAGCTCTGACAGACAGCATAGAGGCAAAGGGGGAATAAATATTATGGCATACACAAAAACAAATTGGGAAGACGCACCGAGCACAGCTACACCACTTTGCGCAGAAAGCCTGAACAAAATCGAAAACGGCATATACGAGAACAGCATAGACATAGCGCTTGCGGATGGCAACATCAACACGCTAAGCGAGAGAATAATTGCGATTAACACAGCCTTATCTGCAAAGGCAGATAAAACCGAGCTTGAAGATGAAATAACAGACATTGACGAAACAGTGACAATGAAGATTAATCTTAAAGCTGATAAGGCGAATACTCTCGCCGGTTACGGAATTACCGATGCCTATGATA
>ULLE01004114.1_pt1 | contig 19922 bp, 12 predicted proteins | sample 1951331 | NCBI WGS metagenome assembly ULLE01 (sample SAMEA4835518, study PRJEB28245) | human gut metagenome | biome: gut microbiome; material: fecal sample | place: Denmark | collected 2008
TAATCAAAAATACATTTGAAAGATGGAGGGACAGCCAATGAGAGAGAAAACCTATCATCTATACTTAAATGAAGAAGAACGAAGCCGAGTGATACAATTGCTCATTGAATTGAATAACAATTTAGCAGCTCAGGGACGATACACCGACGCAGTAGATGATGTTCTATGTAAAGTGCTTGAAGCAAAGAAAAAGAAATTGAAAATTGAATACATTTAGAACGTGATTTGCCGTCTGTTTCCTAACCGGAGCAGGCGGCTTTTTTATTTCAAAAATTTTTTGGAAGAATTTTTTGGAAAAGAGGAGATTTTGGGTGTGCATTTCATACCCCTTTGTCCAAATGAGTGAAGGGGTTCATTCCGGATAGCAAAAACGGAAGCCTTTTCGCTTGAAAATTGAATAAGTCATTCACTAAGACTTTATTTCTGATGATAGCCACTTTAGCAGGTACGCCGTGATTTCTGTATTTCAGAATAGCGAGAACTCCGGCTATGAGTATCAGGTTGCCCCTGATATGGCGATGACAGTCAGAATGATAATGATACTTCTCTACGGAGCTGGCGGAGTACCCGGCAGAGGTTAGAACCCTATGATACAGATAAGCAGTCTGTTCCTTAGTGATTTCCCATAAGCGTTTTGCTTGGCAAGGGGTGTTGAGAACAAATATTGCTATGACCGATTAGGAAATGAGTCGGTCAGGTACATAGCCATAATGCGGTGGCTATGAATTTTCAGAAAGGAGGGCAAAAAGAAGTGTCAAACTGCAAAACGATTTCCGTATGTAACCAGAAAGGCGGAGTCGGAAAGACCACCACAACAGTTAATCTCGGAGTCGGGCTTGCAATGCAGGGCAAGAAAGTATTGCTCATAGACGCAGACCCGCAGGGAGATTTAACGACTTGTCTTGGTTGGCAGGATACAGATGGCTTGGGTATCACGCTTGCAACGAAACTCACAGATGTCATCAATGAAACGATGAATGACCCTATGGTTGGTATCCTGCACCACGAAGAAGGTGTTGACCTTGTTCCGGCAAACCTTGAGCTTTCAGCAATGGAATTTAACCTTGTGAACGCAATGAGCAGAGAAACTACCCTCAAGAATTATCTGAGTCAAGTGAAGAACAGATATGATTATGTAATTATAGACTGTATGCCTTCACTTGGTATGGTTACTCTCAATGCTTTATCAGCGGCAGACAGTGTTATCATTCCGGTTCAGGCTCAGTATTTGCCTGCAAAGGGTATGACACAGCTTGTGCAGACCATTTCAAAAGTAAAGAAGTATATCAATCCGGATATTAAGATAGACGGTATGCTACTTACTTTGGTGGATAGCCGAACAAACCTTGCAAAGAGTACGGTGGAAGCACTCAGGGCAAACTTCGGTAATCAGATAAGAATGTATCGAACACAAATCCCAATTGCTGTAAAAGCCGCAGAAACTTCTTCTAAAGGCAAAAGCATTTATGCTTATGAGCCAAACAGCACAGTGTCTAAGGCATACGCTGAATTTACAAAGGAGGTGTTAGCCGATGGCAGGAAGAAAGAGCGACTTCACTCTCACGAAGCTCGATGATTTATTTACCACTCAGGCACAGAGAGATGAAGAACAGCTTTCAAAAATCCGAGATATTCCGTTGGAGCTGATTGATGATTTCCCAGACCACCCGTTTAAGGTCAGGGACGATGAAGATATGATGCAGCTTGTGGAGAGTGTCAAGGAAAGAGGGGTTATTACTCCGGCAACGGTAAGGCAGAAAGAGGACGGCAGATATGAACTTGTTTCAGGACACAGACGAAAGCGAGCGTGTGAACTGGCAGGATTTGAAACCCTGAGAAGTGAGATTGCAGACCTGAACAGAGATGAAGCGACCATTTTAATGGTTGAGAGTAATTTTCAGAGGTCAGAGATATTGCCAAGTGAAAAAGCCTTTGCCTATAAAATGCGTTTGGAAGCAATGAAAAGACAAGTAGGCAGACCGAGCAAAGAAAATGGAGTCCCAGTGGGACACAATTCTATTGTGGGTAAATCAAGAGAGATTTTAGCTTCTGAGAGTCAGGACAGTAACACACAAATACAGCGATATGTCCGCCTGACAAACCTTGTTCCTGAACTGCTTGAATTTGTTGATGAGGGGCGTATTAAAATGCGTCCTGCCGTGGAACTTTCCTATCTTGATGAAGATTGCCAGCGTGATGTGGTTGATGAAATCGACCTGAATGACGCAACTCCGTCACACGACCAGACAATCCGTATGCGAAAGTTATTCAACGAGGGCAACCTTACAACAGAAGCAATCCACGCTGTTATGTCTGAGGAAAAACCGAACCAAAAGGAAAAAATCGTGTTGAGGGGCGACAGAGTAAGACAGCTTATCCCGAAAAACATTCCCGTCAGCCAGACGGAGGATTTTGTCTGCAAAGCATTGGAGCATTACAACAAGTTTTTGCGTAATCGTACAGAGCGTGACAGCAGATAGCCTGATTTACAGTTCCCCTTTCTCACACTCTAACCCCTTAGTTATACTTTTACCTACCGAAAATGATATATACTATCTCACTTGAATATAACTATCTCAAAGTATATGTCTATCTCTAAGGGGAAATCGTACAGTATGAACGGACTGGAGGTGTATGGTAAAATGAAAAATTAACGAAAAATCCGCATTTGTTTTTCGGCAGGTAAATTCTGCCGTAAGAGAAAATCCACAAAGGCACATCGTAGAGATACGGTGTGTTTTTCAATTTTTACAGGAGGAAACGCAATGATAAAGTCAAAATTCAAAAGAGTCACGTCGCTTTTCTTGGCGACCCTTATGTGTGTGACCACTTTTGCAGGCATTGGCTCGACAACAGCATATGCTGCTTCGGGAGAAAAAGTCGATGTTTATATGGTCGATTTCCCTCGTGATGGCGATGCTAATTACGATGGGGTATGGGGACACAGCAATTTGACCTTGAAAAATGGTTGGCATACCGGACGTTCCAATTTTACCAATCTAAAGGCTATTGGCTCATACTCAGGCAATGTTGCTTATTGTATTGAGCCGGGAATTTCACTCAAGGTCGGTCAGACAATGAATAAGTATGACGAAAATTATTTTAATAACCTTGCAGCAAACGGGGTTATTTCCGGAGATGAAATCCGTCTTTTCGTTGGTCGTATTTTACAGTATGGCTATCGTGGGACTATTTCGACATCTTGGAGGTCACAGAATGAAGCGGCAGCAAACAGCATTGCACAGGCTTATGCCACACAGCTTCTTATATGGGAAACTGTTATCGGAGAGCGTGATGCAAACTTCAATCATGTAGCAGCCAGTGGTTGCAGCAATGTGAAAGATGTCATCAATGCAAAGCATCCGCTCCGCAATAAGATTTTCAGTTATTACAACAGTATGGTGCAGAGTGTACAGAACCATGCGACCGTACCGAGTTTTTGTAATAAATCATCCGGTTCGGCAAAGACAATAGAGCTTGAGTGGAACGGAAGTAAGTACACAACTACTCTGACAGATTCCAATAATGTGCTGTCCAAATATAATTTCAAGGCAAGTATCAGTGGAGTAAGTTTTTCAGTGAATGGTAACAAACTTACGGTTTCTATGGATACTGCACCGAGTAAGGAATTTACCATTACCGCAACGAAGAAAAATGCAGTCCGCAGAGGTGTGGTTGTATGGTCAGAGGGCAAACACGGTCAGAACTCCAGTGTGCAGGATGTTGTCAGCTATGCTCAGGAAGTAAGCGACAGTATCAATGGTTATGTGAAGATGAAAGTCAGCTATGGTTCTTGTCAGATTGTAAAGACCAGTGAGGACGGCAAAGTTGACGGCATCAACTTCACGATTACCGGAAACGGTATCAATCAGACAGTTACAACAGCTAATGGCGGTAAGTTCCAGATTGATAACCTTATGCCGGGTATCTATACCGTAACCGAGCAGGCATACGATAAGTACGAGCCGCAGGAAACACATAGAGTTACTGTTGTAGCAGGACAGGTTGCAAAGGTCAATTTCAATAACAAATTGAAGCGTGGCGACCTTCAGGTAGTGAAGTCCTCAGAAGATAACCTTGTTGAAGGTGTGAAGTTCCATCTTTTCGGTACTTCTCTTTCCGGTGATGCTGTTGACCAGTATGCAGTTACAGACAAAAACGGTGTGGCAACTTTCAAAGATGTGCTTATCAGTGGTTCTGAACCATATACCCTTGAAGAAGTAGACACGGCTATCCGTTATGTTGTGCCAAAAAATCAGACTGCACCAGTGAAGTGGAAAGAAGTAACCACAAGAAACTTCAACAACATTTTGAAGAAGTTTACTGTAACAGTAACAAAGAGCGACGCTGAGAAAGGCGAAGCACAGGGCAATGCCAAACTTTCGGGAGCAGTTTATGGTATCTATAAGGGAGAAACGCTTGTAGATAAGTATGTTACTGATGAAAACGGTCAGTTTACTACCAAAGAATATGTTTGTGATACCGACTGGACAATCCGAGAAATTACACCGTCAGAGGGATATTTGCTTGATAAGACTATCCATGAAGTGGGTGCAGACCCGAAACTTTATGAGGTAGAACACAACCTTACTTCCAATGATGTAACCGAGCAGGTAATCAAAGGTAACGTGGCTATCATTAAACACACTGATGATGGAGAAACAAAGATTGAAACTCCTGAAAAGGGTGCTTCCTTTGAGATTTATTTGAAATCTGCCGGAAGCTATGACGCAGCAGATAAAGACGAGAGAGATACTATCGTTTGCGATGAAAATGGTTTCGGTCAGACAAAAGATATGCCGTATGGTATTTATACCGTACACCAGACTTCCGGTTGGGAAGGTAGAGAGATGATGGACGATTTTGATGTGTTCATTTCACAGAATGCACAGACCTACCGTTATCTCATCAATAACCGTAACTTTGAAAGCTTTGTCAATGTAGTCAAGGTGGACGCAGAAAGCGGAAAGAGTATTCCGTATGCAGGAGCAGGATTTAAGATTTACGACCCGCAGGGCAATCAGGTCAAAATGACCTTTACTTATCCGACACCGACCACGATTGATGTGTTTTATACCGACGCAAATGGTTCTCTTGTAACACCTGAGAAACTGGATTACGGCAAGGGATATTCTATCGTAGAGGTACAAGCTCCATACGGATATGTACTTGATGATACTCCGGTATATTTTGATATTACTGAAGAAAATTCCACAGAGGAAGGTGGCGTAACTGTTGTGAAAGTCAATAAGCCGAATATGGCACAGAAAGGTACTATCACGGTTGAAAAGACCGGAGAAGTATTTAGCGGTGTCAATGTAAGCGGTTCTGAGGACAGTGATGTTATCTATCAGCCTGTTTATGAAGTGGCAGGACTTGAGGGTGCAGTTTATGAAGTTCGTGCTGCGGAAGATATTAGCACACCGGACGGTACACTCCGCTATTCAAAGGGCGAAGTGGTAGATACTATCACAACAAGCTCCGATGGATTTGTGAAGAGCAAAGAACTTTATCTCGGAAAATACGAGGTCAAGGAAATTACAGCACCTTACGGAATGGTAGTCAGTGGCGAAACCCATACGGTTGAGCTTACTTATGCAGGTCAGAATATCTCTGTTACCGAAACTTCCACATCATTCTATAACGAAAGACAGAAAGTGCAGGTAAGCCTTGTAAAAGCCATTGAAAAGGATAAGACATTTGGTATTGGCGACAACGGAGAAATCAAAAACATCAGCTTTGGTCTTTATGCCGCAGAAGATATTGTATCTGCAAGCGGTACAGTTATTCCGGCTGATGGACTGATTGAGATTGTCAGCGTAAATGAAAATGGAACTGCTGTTATGAAGTCAGACCTTCCGTTTGGCAAATACTATGTCAAGGAGATTGCAACCGATGAGCATTATGTTCTCTCTGATACGAAATATCCGGTTATGTTTGAATATGCAGGTCAGGATACCGCAACAGTTGAAATCAAAGTGAATGATGGAAAAGAAATCAAGAATGAACTTATCTATGGTTCTGTATCAGGTAAGAAGATTGACGAGAACGGAGAAGCACTTGAGGGTGCTGTTATCGGTATCTTCAAAGCCGAAGAAACAGAATTTACAAAGGATACTGCACTTATGACGACTACCTCTGCAAAAGACGGTAGTTTTTCTTTTGCAAAAGTTCCTTATGGCAAATGGATTGTAAGAGAAATCGAGCAGCCAAAGGGATTTGTTCTTGATGAAAAGGCGTATGAGGTCAATATCAGCAAAGCCGAGCAGGTAGTTGAAATTGAGATTGTCAATGAGTATGTTCACGGCAATATCAGACTCACGAAGGTGGACGCTGAATATCCAGATAACAAACTTACGGGTGCAACCTTTGAGGTATATAAGGACACCAATGAGAACGGAAAGATTGATGATGGCGATGAACTTATCGGAAATCTTGAAGAAACCGAAACCGGAATTTATGAGATGAAAGAGCTGCTTTACGGAAAATATATTGTCCGTGAAACAAAAGCACCAGAGGGCTTCTTGCTTGATAAGGGAGAATACTCTGTTTTCATTGAGAAAGACGAAACAACTTATTCCGTTGAGAATAAGGCTGGTGTTGGATTTATCAATGAAGCTATGCGTGGAACACTGAAAATCGTCAAGACATCTTCAGATGGTAAGGTTAAAGGTTTTGCGTTCAGAGTAACCGGAGCAAACGGTTATGATATGACATTTGAAACAGATAAGAACGGCGAAATTGTGATTGAGGGACTTCGTATTGGCGAATATACCGTATCCGAAGTGGCAAACAATGCCTCTGCCGCATATATCACACCTGCCGACCAGAATGTTACTATCAAACTTGATGAAACAGCCGTTGTAAAAATGCACAATGAGTTGAGGGATACTCCGAAAACAGGAGATGATACCAATATGAAACTTTGGTATGTCCTTGCCGGACTTTCTGCTGTCGGTATCGCCGTAACTTCTGTTGTTGCATACAAAAAGAAGAAAAAGGAGGGTAACGAGTAATGGAAGCAAAGACAATTATCGCTATCGCATTAGTCGCCGTTATTGTCGGCGGCTTTATCTTTCTTCAGGTTAAAAACCGTAAGAAGTAAGTAACAAGCGAACATTAATCAGTCGGGGCAGAGCGTAAAAAACTCTGTCCCTTTAATTTTTGGAGGAACATTATGAAACAACAGAAAACGGTGGAGAGCCGAGTGCTTGAAATCTTAAAGGAATGCCCGATGTCGAGGTATGATGATATGCTTCTTATTCTGCATTATTACAATCGGTACGGATATATACCTGCCGGAAATCTTCCGCTTGAGGATATTGTATTTAATTACCGAGCATACGGACTTCCTTGTTTTGAAACCATACGCAGGGCAAGGCAGAGAGTACAGTCCCTTTTTCCTGAGTATTCACGTAATCCGCAGAAAGAAGAACAGAGCGGCAGTATTTCTATTGTAATCAACATTAGCTAAGGAGGTATTTTCGTGAAAGACAAAGCAACTTTTCAGAATAAGGTCAAGGTGCTGAATAAACTCTTTGACTCCGGTTGTGATACGGAGAAAAAGTTGCAGCAGCTTGATATGGAAGCAATCCTGAAAATCCCGAATATCACGATTCCTGATATGGGTGTGATTATGGAGCTTCAGAAGAATACAAAGTCCGGTAAACTCTTTTCGTATTTGGGCGGCGGTTCTGATGAAGCAACAAAAATGAGAGGTAAGGAAAATGAAGCAACACGAGAATAGAGCAGAGCCGCAGGAAAAGCAAATTCGATTTATAGACAGTCATTACAATTTGAAATTCTATATTCCCGATGGTGGAAAAATCAAGATTACTTTTCGTGATGGACACACAGCAGACAGAGTGTGCAAGTATATTGATGACTACCATTTGTATGTCGGAAATTGCTGCTATCATATATGCGAGTTTGCTGAAAAAATGGAGCTTAATGGAAGTAAAGTTGAACCTATCAATCAATCCGAACCGTCAAAAAACAAGACCAGAAACAGAGAAAAACAGCGATAAGGAGGTGCAAGAGTAATGGCACGAAAATATGACCTTATTTCTGAGCTTTACAACCGCACCTGCAAAACGGTTGTGTCAAATCCTCAGAACTGGCAGGCATTCTTAGCTTCGGCTTGCCGAAATTATAAGTTACGTTATGACGAGCAGCTTCTTGTATATGCACAGCGACCAGATGCAACAGCGGTTCTTGAGATAGAGCAGTGGAACAAAATTTTTGGCAGATGGGTCAACCGAGGTGCTAGAGGTATTGCTGTTTTTGCTGATGAAAACCGTTCACGGCAAAGACTGACACATTACTTTGACATTTCAGATACTCACGAAAGCAGATATTCAAGAACAGTCCCGATTTGGGATATGCGTCAGGAATACGAAGCTGATGTGATTGAAACATTGGAAAGCACTTTCGGAGAGATTGAGAATAAGAGCAGTCTTGCCGAAGCAATTATGGGAGCAGCAAGAAATGCGGCAGAGGATAATATCCCTGATTATCTGCAAGACCTTTACTATGCAACCGAGGGCAGTTCCTTTGAGGAAGTGGAAGAGGATATTGTGGCTTTCATTTATAAAAATGTCGTGACAAATAGTGTGGCATATATGATGATGTCAAGGCTCGGCGTTGATACGGACGGTTATTTTGAACTTGATGATTTCAGAGATGTTACTAACTTCAATACGCAGGAAACACTCAATGCACTTGGATTTGCTACCAGTGATATTGCAGAAATGGGATTAACGGAAATATCTAAAACAATTACTGCACTCAACCGTCAAAATCGCATAATTGTCGGTCAGGACAGAAATGAATACAATAAGGTTGAAAATAATGACGAAAGGAGTTTGGACGATGAACGAACTGACCTACACGATGGTGGGCGATTACAGCCTTCCGAACCTGAAACTTCCACAGCAGCCGGAAGTGACGCTGGGCAGGTACGCTCAGATGAGGAGAGAGTTTCTGAAGGAACATCACAGAGTCCTTTACTACAATCTCCTGACGAGGGGCGAACTGACACAGCACTTGGCGGAAGTGGAACAGAGAGCCAGCAAGATGGAGGAAACAATCCTGAGCCAGATGGCACAGAAAGAGGGAGTGACCGAACAGATGAAAGCGGAGGATATGATGAAATGGGTTCGTCTGATGAACTCTCTTCGCAGTTCGGCACAGGAAATCGTGAAAGCGGAAGTGATATTCGCTTAGAGTATTACGACAGAACGCACGAGGATAAAAGCCTTCCGTTCTTTGGACGTGATGAAGTAATCAATGAAATTCTCAGAACGACACCACATTTGTCTGCTAGTCTGGAAGAAATCAAAGATTATTATGAACGCAATCCAGATAACAAAGACCGCACAGAGTATATAAAGAGTATTTTCAATAATGATTATACTGAGCTTACTTTAGAGGACGGCAGGACAGTAGGGTACAAGACCTTTGAAAACGTTCTGCATTTGTGGGAGGGCAAATACGACAGCAGAACCGCACAGAGTTTTTATGATTGGGCTGTTATTGCCCGACACTTTGAAGCTATGCGATTACTGGGAGAATTAAGTGACAGCATAAAACCATTACCGTCAATGGACGGTCAGATGACATTCATATTAGACGGTCGGGCAGAGGAAAAGAAATCCTCTGCCTTTACTTTTTCTCAGGAGATTATCGACGCTATTCTTGCGAATGGAAGCGGATTTTCTGAGGGAAAAATGCGTATTTATGAGCAGTTTGAAAAAAGTCTTTCTGCAAAAGAAAATGCCGACTTCTTGAAAAATGAATATGGTTGGGGCGGTTCTTATCCCGTCATAATCGGGGCAGGCATTGATGAGAGCCACGATGGAAAAGGTATTACGATTACGAAAGGCATCGGTAAAGAAAATCCACATATCACACTTTCGTGGTCGCAGGTGGAGAAGCGTATCGGGGAACTTATCCGAATGGACAGATACTTAAATCCAAAGGAAAAAGAACGCTATCCTCAGTGGCTTGAAAGTCAAGAGGAACACAGAGCCAAAATCGAGGAAACGAAAAGAAATCGTGAGATACTTTCTAATGCACCACCAGAGCAAGAGGTCGAACCAACCGAAAAAGAACCTGAAGAAGCAGAACAGCTACAAGATGTGCAGTATGAATATCATCTTGGCGATAAGGTGTATATCGGTGCTTCTGAGTACGAAATCTTATCTGTTGATGATGAGAGAGTAATGCTCTATGACTATGATATGCCACTGTTCAATAAGGAATTTTCACGCACAGAGTTTGACAGAAAAGTGCGAGAGAATCCGATGAATGAGCATTTGATTGTAAAGGAAGAACCTGCCGAAGAAAGAAATGAAAAAGAGCCTGAGCCGTTAGTTCCCGCTTGGGAGCAGAAGAAAAAAGTCAAAGGCTTTGACTTGCACCCTGATGTGCCTATGGCAGAACGCCACACCTTTAATCTTAGAGAAAATGAGGTTGAAACGGTTGGTAAAAAGGAACGCTTCCGCAGAAATATTATGGCGATACAGCTTCTTAAAAAATGTCAGGAAGAAAACAGATTTGCCACTCCTGAAGAACAGATTATCTTATCAAAGTATGTCGGTTGGGGTGGACTTTCAGAAGCCTTTGATGAAAATAATTCAGCGTGGGCAACTGAATATCTGGAACTTTCTTCGGTATTAACACCGGAGGAATATGCTTCGGCAAGAGAAAGCACATTGACTGCGTTCTACACGCCGCCCGAAGTAATAACAGCCATTTATAAGGCAATGGAGCAGATGGGCTTTAAGGAAGGCAACTTGTTAGAGCCGTCCTGCGGTATCGGTAATTTCATCGGTATGCTGCCGGACGCAATGCAGGACAGTAAGATTTACGGTGTGGAACTTGATACGATTTCCGCAGGCATTGCACAGCAGCTTTACCAGAAAACAACCATTGCGGCACAAGGATTTGAAGAAACCAATCTGCCGGACAGCTTCTTTGATGGAGTGGTTGGTAATGTGCCTTTTGGAGATTTTAAGGTATCGGATAAAAGGTATGACAAGCATAAGTTCCTGATACACGATTACTTTTTTGCAAAGTCCCTTGATAAGTTAAGACCCGGCGGTGTGATGGCTCTTGTAACGAGCAAAGGCACAATGGATAAGGAAACTTTAGCAGTACGAAAGTATATTGCACAGAGAGCAGAGCTTCTTGGAGCAATTCGATTGCCGAATAATACCTTTAAGGGTAATGCAGGAACGGAAGTCGTTTCGGATATTCTTATCCTACAAAAGCGTGACAGACTGATAGATATTGAGCCGGATTGGGTTTATCTTGATACCGATGAGAACGGAATTAAGATGAACTCTTATTTTGTGCAGCACCCCGAAATGATACTTGGAGAAATGAAAATGGTATCGGGGCGTTTCGGTATGGAAGCAACTTGTGTACCGTATGAAAATGCAGACCTTGCAGCACAGCTTGATGATGCAGTAGCAAATATTCACGGAGAAATCACAGAATATGAAGTCGAGGAAGAACTGGAGGAGGAAGATAATTCTATTCCGGCAGACCCGACAGTGAGAAACTTTTCCTATACGGTGGTGGACAATAAAATCTACTATCGTGAAAATTCCCGTATGACTCCGGTGGAAGTGTCGGCAACCGCAGAGAACCGAATTAAGGGTATGATTGCTATTAGAAATTCCGTCAGAACGCTGATTGAATTGCAGACAGAAGATTACCCTGACAGCGAAATCAAAGCAGAGCAGGAGCGATTAAACAGACTTTATGATACCTTTTCAGGTAAGTACGGACTCATTAACAGCCGTGCAAATACTTCTGCTTTCTCGCAGGACAGTTCATTCTCTTTGCTTTCCGCATTGGAGATAATCGGAGAGGACGGAGAACTGGAGCGTAAGGCTGATATGTTTTCTAAGAGGACAATTAAGCCGCATACTCCGGTTACTTTTGTTGATACGGCAAGCGAAGCGTTGGCGGTATCTCTTGGAGAAAAAGCCACGATTGATATGGACTATATGATGGAGCTTTCCGGTAAATCGGAGAATGAAATCTTTGAGGACTTAAAGGGTGTTATCTTTTTAAATCCGCTTTATGAGTATGGAAATTCTTACGAACCGAAGTATCTGATGGCTGATGAATACCTTTCGGGTAATGTCAGGGAGAAGCTGAGAATTGCAAAGAACTCGGCAGAACTCTATCCGGAAGATTATAAGGTCAATGTAGAAGCACTTCAAAAGGTGCAGCCGAAAGACCTGACTGCAAGTGAAATTTCCGTACGACTTGGTGCAACTTGGCTGCCACCGGACGATGTGCAGGAGTTTATCTTTCATTTGCTTGAAACACCACGCTATGCACAGTGGAATATCAAAGTTCACTTCTCTCCATTTACGAGTGAGTGGAATATTGAGGGCAAATCTTACGACAAAGGAAATGTAAGGGCATATAACACTTACGGAACTTCCCGCATCAATGCCTATAAGATTATCGAGGAAACGCTGAACTTAAAAGATGTGCGTATCTTTGATTATATCGAAGATGATGAGGGAAAGAAAAAAGCTGTCCTGAATAAAAAGGAAACAGCAATTGCTCAGTCGAAGCAGGAAATGATTAAGCAGGAATTTCAGGACTGGATATGGTCTGACCCTGAACGCAGGGAAAGGCTTTGCAAATCCTACAATGAGAAATTCAACAGTGTCAGACCTCGTGAGTATGATGGAAGTCATATCATCTTCAATGGTATGAATCCTGAAATTGAACTCAGGGAACATCAGAAAAATGCGGTTGCTCATATCCTTTACGGAGGAAATACACTTCTTGCACACGCAGTCGGAGCAGGAAAAACTTTTGAAATGGTAGCGGCAGCACAGGAGTCGAAAAGGCTTGGGCTTTGTAACAAGTCACTGTTTGTTGTACCAAATCACTTGACCGAACAATGGGCGGCTGAGTATTTGCAGCTCTATCCGGCGGCGAATATTCTTGTCGCAACAAAGAAAGATTTTGAAACCAAGAACCGTAAAAAGTTCTGCGGCAGGATTGCAACTGGAGATTATGACGCAGTTATCATCGGACATTCACAGTTTGAAAAAATCCCGATGTCCATTGAAAGACAGAGAGCAATCTTAGAACAGCAGCTTGAGGAGATAACCGGAGGAATTGCGGAACTCAAGCGAAACCGAGGGGAAAACTTCTCCATAAAGCAGCTTGAAAAGTCAAAGAAATCTATCAGGCAGAAACTTGATAAACTCAATGACCAGACGAAAAAAGATGATGTTGTAACCTTTGAGGAACTTGGTGTAGACAGGCTTTTTGTTGATGAAAGCCATTATTACAAGAACCTTTATCTTTATACAAAAATGCGTAATGTGGGCGGTATCGCACAGACGGAAGCACAGAAATCTTCCGACCTCTTTATGAAGTGCCGTTACCTTGACGAGATTACCGGAGGGCGAGGAACCGTGTTCGCAACGGGTACACCTATCTCAAACAGTATGGTGGAACTCTATACGATACAGCGATATTTGCAGTACAGCACGCTTGTGAAAAATGGGTTGCAGCACTTTGATGCCTGGGCTTCCACTTTCGGAGAAACCATTACGGCAGTGGAACTTACACCGGAAGGAACAGGATACAGAGCAAAGACAAGGTTCGCAAAATTCTATAACTTGCCTGAACTAATGGCGATGTTCAAGGAGATAGCGGACATTAAGACAGCGGATATGTTGAACCTGCCAGTACCGGAAGCAAAGTACCATAACATTGCAGTAAAGCCGTCAGAAATGCAGAAAGAAATGGTTGCCTCCCTTGCAGAGAGAGCCGAGCAGGTGCGTGGCGGCGGTGTGGATTCAAGCGTAGATAATATGCTGAAAATCACGAATGACGGAAGAAAACTGGCTCTTGACCAGCGTATGCTAAACGATATGCTGCCTGATTTTGAGGGCAGTAAAATCAATGCCTGCGTCGATAACATCTATCGGATATGGAAAGAAAATGCCGACAAGAAATCGGCACAGCTTGTGTTTTGTGACCTTTCCACGCCGAAGAATGACGGCACATTTTCCGTCTATAACGACATCAGAAAGAAGCTGATTGAGAGAGGTATTCCTGAAAGTGAAGTGAAGTTCATACACGAAGCCGACACGGATATGAAGAAAAAAGAACTGTTCCAAAAGACCCGCAAGGGAGAAGTCAGGGTGCTTCTTGGCTCTACTCAGAAGATGGGAGCAGGAACGAATGTGCAGGATAAACTTATCGCACTTCACGATGTGGATTGTCCGTGGCGACCTTCAGATTTGGAGCAGCGTTCCGGTAGAATTGTCCGTCAGGGCAATGAAAATCCGCAGGTAGATATTTACCGCTATGTAACAGAGCAGACCTTTGATGCATACCTCTATCAGCTTGTGGAAGGTAAGCAGAAGTTTGCAAGTCAGATTATGACGAGCAAATCTCCGGTCAGGTCGGCAGAGGATATTGATGAAACCGCACTGTCCTATGCAGAGATAAAAATGCTTGCAACAGGTAATCCATATATCAAAGAAAAGATGGACTTAGACATTCAGGTACAGAAGCTGAAGATGTTAAAATCCAATTTCTTATCAGAGAAATACGGACTGGAGGATAAGGTCATCAAGTTCTACCCACAACAGATTGCTTACTTAAAATCCCGTGTAGAGGGACTTACAAAAGATGTTGAAACAGCAAAATTACACCCGAAACCGATAGACGAGCAGCCGCTTGGAATGATGGTATCGGGTGTTTCTTATTCCGAAAAAGCCGAAGCAGGTCAGGCAATCATCAATGCCTGCAAGTCAATGAACAGTCCCGATGCGATACCACTTGGCGAGTACCGTGGCTTTCAAATGGAACTGTATTTTGATACGATGCAGCGTAATTATGTTGTGAAATTAAAAGGCGAAACAAGCAGAGATGTACCGCTTGGCGATGATGCTCATGGTAATATCGTGAGAATAGATAACGGCATTGAACGCTTTGAAGAAACACTTGCTGATACGAAAAACAGCCTTGAAAATACGGAAAAGCAGTTTGAAACAGCGAAGCAGGAAATCGAAAAGCCGTTTGCCAAAGAGGAAGAATTGAAGGCAAAAACTGCTCGACTTGATGAGCTGAATATCCTGCTCAATATGGATAAAAAGGAAAATGAGATTGTCGGCGGAGAGCCTGATGAGGGCGAAGCAGTCGGCGGCAGAAAGGAGAAATCGTATGAGAGATAAACAGGAAGGCGGTGGTCGATATGCCATTTATCGCACCTGAGTTAATCATTCAGGCGAAGCAGATGGACTTGCTAACTTACCTGAAAAATTATGAACCGTATGAGCTGGTTAAGTATTCAGGTAACACCTATTGCACCAGAACCCACGACAGTTTGAAGATTTCAAACGGGAAATGGATATGGTGGTCGAGAGGTATTGGCGGCAGGAGTGCTTTGGATTATCTGATTAAGGTCAAAGGTTACAGCTTCCTTGAAGCGGTGGAAACCATTATCGGACACACAGCGATTCAGGCTCCGGTCTATGAAAAGCCACAGCCAAAAGAGGAAAACAAACCACTTCTTCTCCCTGAAAAATGTGCTTCCAACATAGTGATTACAGAGTATCTTTTCGGGAGAGGAATAGATTTTGAAATCATCAATTACTGTATTTCCAATGACCTTATCTTTGAGAGTCTGCCGTATCATAATGTTGTGTTTGTAGGCTATGACGAGAAGAAAGAACCGAAATATGCAGCCTACCGTTCCACGAATAAGCGTAGGATTATGGGCGATTGCAGTGGCAGTAAAAAAGATTATTCTTTTCGGCTTGGTAAGGAAAACTTGGAGGAAGTACACCTCTTTGAGTGTGCCATAGACCTGTTATCCTATGCCACGCTTGCGAAGCTGAACGGGCAGGATTGGAAAGAAATGAGCTTTGTTTCGCTGTCCGGGGTGTATTCTCCGGCAAAGAAAATTGAGGACAGTAAAGTGCCGATTGCACTGGAAAAGTATCTTGGCAGTAACCCATCTGTCAGGAAAATCCGTATCCATTTTGACAATGATATAGCGGGCAGAAAGGCAGCACAGACTTTAAAAACCATTCTGCCGGATAAGTATGAAATCGTTGATGAGCCACCAAAAGCAGGTAAGGACTTCAACGATTTTCTTTGTATGCGGATGGGAATTTACAATAAAAAAACACACGAAAGGAATGAAGAACGATGAATGATTCTAAGATTAAAGTTCTCTTGGTAGAACCGGAAAAGTACCCGAAGGAAATTGTAATCGACGACAGTCTGGAAGCAATGCAGGAGGTTGTCGGCGGGGATATTGAGGAATATATGCCCTATGACGATGACGTTGCAATCATCTGTAATGAGGAAGGAAAGGTAAGAGGACTTCCGCTTAACCGTGCAGTTTATGTGCAGGACAACGATAAGAAAGAGATGGTTGATATTATCTGCGGCAAGTTCTTTATCTGTTATGCACCGCCTGAGAGTGAGAGCTTTCAGAGCTTGCCGGACGATATGATGAAGAAGTATAAGGAACAGTTCAAGTATCCTGAACGCTTTTCTAAGGAAGTGGGCGGTAATATCGTGGCTGAACCTTTTAAGCCGAAATCAAAGGATTATGAGAGATAGCAGCCTGAGAACGGGGCAACCCGGAGTAGATGTTTATTCTTAGCGAGCAGACCATTTGGATAAACACAGTTTCCCAAACGGTAAAAGGCTCGTTAGGGGTTGCCCCTAATACCCCGTGAGAAAGGAGAACTTGATTTGAGAGAGTTATTACTTATCGCCGCCGGGACACTGCTCGGCAGTTGTCTTGGCGTTACGATGATGTGCTTATTCCAGATTAACAAAGATTGCAGAGTAAAGAGAAAGGAAGATACCGATTATGAGAAAGAGAAACATTCAGAAGATTGTACGCTTTAACCGCAAGGAAGCACAGGATTTGGCAGCTAAGGCAAAGAAGGCTTGTCTTTCCGAAGCAGGACTTATCCGTTTACTTATCAGAGGTTATGAACCGAAAGAGAAACCCGATGACCGTTTCTATGATGTGATGAGGGAACTTTCCTCTATCGGTAATAACATCAATCAGCTTGCTGCCAAAGCAAATACGCTTGGTTTCATTGACGCACCTATGCTGAAGAATGAAGCTGCGAAGTGGAATAAGTTCCAGTCAGAGATTGAGAGGACATATCTTCGTCCAAATCAGAGCGAAATGAAATGGCAGTAACAAAGTTGTGGTCGGTAACAGAAAGGCTCGGTCAGGTCATTGACTATGCGACCAATCCCGAAAAGACTTCTGCAAATATCAAAAGGGAGTTTTCGCCGGAACAGTATCAGGCTCTTGCAGATGTTATTGCTTATGCAAAGGACGAAGAAAAAACAGAGCGAGAATTTTATGTTGAGGGTATCAACTGTAATGTGGCGATTGCCCGTGACCAATTCATAACGGTTAAGGAGCAGTACCAAAAGACAGACGGTATCCAAGCCTATCACGGATATTTGAGTTTCAAGGAAACAGATATATCTCCTGAGATGGCACAGAAAATCGGAATGGAATTTGCAAATGAAGTGTGGGGTAAAAGATTTCAGGTCGTTGTGACAACACACCTGAACACAAAGCACCTGCATTGCCATTTTGTCATCAACTCTATTTCTTTTGTCGATGGCAAACATTTGTGGGGAGAGGAAAAAGCGTGGTTCAAATTCCGAAAAGTTGCAGACAGAATTTGTGAGAAGTACGGACTTTACTATGACCCGAATCCGAACCGCAGTAAGCAGTCGGATTATCTGACGATGAAAGAAAAGGCAGGTATGCCGACACGCTACTCGGTTGCAAAGGAAGCCATTGATTATGCTATCGACCACAGCAAGACCCTGAAAGAATTTCAGTTTGCTCTCAAGGAAATGGGATATGCCTATAACCTGAGTCCAAGCCGAAAATACTGGACGGTCATTCCAAAGGGATACGATAAGCCGATACGACTGAAAAATCTCGGAGCAGATTATACCAATGACCGGATTGTAGAGCGTATCAAAGAAAATCGTGACAGATGGGCAGAGATTGAGCCGTTCCAGAGGGCGACTTATAAACCACGACAGTACCGGATGCAGACCAGAGGGCAGAAGCTGAAAAAGAAAGGCGGACTTTATGGGCTGTATCTGTATTACTGTTACAGACTCGGTTATCTGCCCAAGTATAAGAAACAGAATAACGCAAGGCTTCATTATCTTTTGAAAGATGATTTGATGAAGCTCGATAAGATTACTGATGAAGTAAGGCTGCTCGGACGAGAAAATATTTCCACGGACGAACAGCTTTTTTCATATAAGACTTCCTTAGAGGAGCAGATGAAAAATCTGATTGCCGGAAGAACACATCTCCGAAAAAAGATAAGAACAAATATTGATGATGGTCAGCTTCAGGCGGCAAAAGATGAAATCGCTTCTATCAATGGAGAATTGAAAAAACTCCGACGGGAAGTAAAACTCTGCGAGGATATTGCGGAGAGGTCAAAGGTTATGGAAGAAAACCTTGAGCATATCGAAACAGAGGAACAAAAACAGCAGAGAAAGGAGAAATCACGCTATGAACAACGGTGGTGACGCAGCAGAGCAGGTCGTTAGGCTTTCGCTTGAAGGATTTGAAGTTGCTGCAAGATTAAGCGGTTCGGCGGCGAAGAATATCGCATTGCTTTTGGTATCGGTTCTGAAGCAGGAACAAAAGACGAAGGGCAAAGCAAGGCTTACCAATATGATTAAGTCAGGCAAGGAGCTGAAAGTCTTTTCCATTCCGCAAAAGGATTTGAAGAAGTTTACCGAACAGGCAAAACGCTATGGCGTTCTTTATTGTGTCCTCAGAGATAAGAACACAAAGGGAGAGAACGCTCCGGTAGATATTATTGCAAGAGCAGAGGACGCTTCTAAAATTCAGCGTATCGTTGAAAGATTTGAACTTGGCAAGGTGGATAAGGCTTCGATTGTCAGTGAAGCAGAGAAGGCTATCGCAGACCGTGAAGCGGTTGAGAAAGAAAAGCCGACCAAATCCAAGAGTGAAATCATTATGGAAGAAGCAGTCAGAAATCCAATGCAGAAAGAGGAGCGAGCAAACGCAAACCCCTCAGTCGCCAAAACAGACAAAAGCCCTCTGTCAAGGCAAAACTCAGAACCGGTAGAAACGCAATCTGATAAGGGTGTTGCAAAGCCAGTGGAAAAGCCATCGGTCAAAGAGAAACTTGACCGTTACAAGGCACAGGCAAAACAGCAAAAAGAAGCAGAGCGTAAAGAGCCGGAGGTTAAGAAAGACGGCAAGAATCCGCAGCAGAAAAACGGTCAGACGGTACACCGTCAGCCGAAGAAGAAACCCAAAACAAAAGAGAGGTAATTCACTATGACAAATGATTTTAAACCCGCAAAGGCTGGCGGTAATCAGCCGAGATTATCCAAAGAGGAGTATGCGGAAAAGAAGCGAGCAGAAAAAGAAAAAGTCTATCAGATGATTGATGACGCTGCCCGTGAGATTGTGAATGACCCTGAAAAGTTCAAGAGCTTTCTTGATACGCAGAGTCGAATGGACAGATATTCCGCAGCAAATGCTCTCCTTATTTACAGTCAGTATCCGCAGGCGACACAGCTTAAAGATTTTGATGATTGGGGTAAGGACAATGTGAAGATTACCAAAGGGGCAAAGAGTATTTCTATTCTTGAACCAGTGGAATACACAAGAGCAGATGGTTCTCCGGGTATTTCTTACAATGTCAAAAAGGTATTTGATGTTACGCAGACAAATGGAAGGAAAGCTCCGGCAGTATCAGCAAACCGTGACCCGAAAGCACTTATCACGACAATGCTTGATGTATCTCCGGTGGAGGTTGCGGCAACCGATGAACTTCCGTATCCGAATATGGCAGGTTTTTTTTATAATG
>ULLE01005010.1_pt1 | contig 19724 bp, 22 predicted proteins | sample 1951331 | NCBI WGS metagenome assembly ULLE01 (sample SAMEA4835518, study PRJEB28245) | human gut metagenome | biome: gut microbiome; material: fecal sample | place: Denmark | collected 2008
TTCCTCCTTGAAGTAATGTATTGTCTGGTAAATTCATATTTAAATAAAATCTGTTATTGTTTTATTTTCCCAACCATTTATTTTATCATATAAATCTATTAACTCTTCTTTAGTAATAAATTTTTGTTCGATATTCCACACTTTGCCGGGTACAGTGATATATAGTGGAGCATTAGGATATTGTTCAATCATATCAATAAGACATTTCAGATTACTTATATTGAAATTATGCCCAATAGTGATAGATGACACAATAGATTTATGAAATAGAATTTTGTATCCAGCATCTGTTGTTATTTTGAATGATGTAGGCATAAAATCTATATAGTTTCCTACTAATAACCTAAATTCCTCTTCAGATTCCCAACTATGTTTTTCCTTTGTAAAACATATTCTCGCAAATAAAATATCTCTCATTTTATTATCACGCAAACATTCACCAATGGAATGTTCAATAATAGAGGTATCACCAACATTTAATCGTTCACTATACCCACATATTGTGAAGTCATCAAAGTTTAACTCTCTCTGCACATATCCGATATCTCCCTTTATCATGTAGTGATAAGGGGAATCTTCTTTATTTGTTTCATTATCGGTAATAAAAGGATTTTCATTTTCCCATGAAATAGTTCGAGGAGTATCAAATTGTTTATCATCATATTCAACACAAAATCCTTTATAATTACTTGCATAAAGTGCCCACATCCTTTTATTCCCGTTAAGTCGAGAAAAAGAACACGTACCATATTGCTTCATTATATCTGAAGCTTCTTTTTCCTTATTAATCAAACTTGAATGCTGTAAAAACTTTTTTGATTGTTCTATTAATTTAAAAGAGCAATCAAAAGGATCATTTAACTTAGATACTTTGGAAAAGAAAAAATATCCTTTTATTAAAGCATCAAAATTATATTCTGTTGGGGAGTAATATTTATATACCATATCAATTCCCTTTCTATTTTATATTAAACTTATATCATTTTTCGAAATACAATCAGCTACAATATCTTATTGAAATAAACACAAACATCCTCCTATAACCCCTAAAAGTAATAAGATAAAGATACAACCATAAAGTATATATTGTTTATTTATATGGAAAATACATTTTTTCCCTGTTATGCTTAGTATATACTTCTTTTGTTTGATGGGATTAGCTGAAGCAACAACAACATTTTGAACTTCGTTAGTATCTTCTATATAAGAAGTTCCTTTTACTTTATCTATCGGTATAAGATAAGCGGTGAAATTATCCTTAGTCTTGTCCAAGCTTTCTTGTTCCAATAAAGAAAGTTTCTCCTTATCAGAAATTTTCATTGAAAGAATCTCGACAAGTCTTTCATTGGATAACTGTTCCAACACCCCATCGCAGCACAAAAAAAGATAATCACCCGACTGTACATCCGTAAGTTGATGCACTTCCGCCTTGGCACGTTTGCTATTAGGCTGGATAGCTCTGGTTATCACATTTTTCCGAGGAAAGTTCGGAACCTCCTCCATCGTTAATTCTCCGGCCTGAAGCAAAGCATTGACAAGCGAATGGTCTGCACTTTGATAAAGCAGTCCGTGATTGGGGCGTATATGATAAATCCGGCTATCACCAATATGACTTGCTAAAATGCCATTCTTATGAATGCAAACACAGGCAAGCGTGGTAGCCATAGAGACTTTGCCGTCAGAATCTTGCAAGTCCATCTTTTCAAGTTCATCATACGCCAATGATACGGCACGCTGCACATCTTCCTCACCCGCCGAACCTTTCTCTTTTACAACTTGCGCCAAATAGCGACCTATGACCTTGGATGAAGTCTGGCTGGCTATTTCTCCGTGCAGACTACCTCCCACTCCATCGCATAAGACAAAACAAGTATTTTGGTCTGTGGCTTCATCAAACAAAGGCCATACAGCGTCCTCCTGACGTTCTTTACGCCCAATATGGCTATATCCAAGAGGTTCTCTTAATGTTATTTCCATATTATTCAATCATTGTTTCTTCCTCGTTGTAGTGAGGACGTTCAAATATAAGTTCCGTATGACCGAAAGTAAGCCGGTCGCCCCACTGCAACACAATCACATCATCGTTTTCAATCGGCTTCCCATTTACTTTAATGGGATTCTTTGGATTGGTGGGCTGCAACAGATGTTCAAGTCCGTTATGACCTTCTTTAATAGTAATACTGGCATGTTGCCTGCTCATATACCGGTCTTCACTGATTTGAACTTCCGCATGACCTGTTTTCGCCTTGCGACCAATGGTATTGACTCCCTTATGCAAAGAATACTCCTCATTCTGATAGAATAGAGAACCTATCGTCCGGTCCATCATATCAAGGTTCACTTGCGTCGGTTCATCTTCATCATCCGGCTGGTGTCTTCTCATATTGGCCTGCTGATAAACCGAAACCTTTGCACGAAAGCGGCATATTGGACAAGACAACATCTTGTCACTTATGCCCGGTGTATTTTGGATTTTCAGCAGACTATGACAATTAGGACATATAATCTTCAGCTCTTCCATACTTATTTAATTGTCATTACGCATCATACAGCCCGACATTGGCATCATTCATGTAATCCGGATTACTTTCTGCCTGTGCCATGTAAACATCACCCGGAGTCGAGTCAGGCATTTGGAGATTTTCATGTGAAATATCCGCCACCTCATTTTCGCTTATCTGTCCGTTGCCATCAATGTCGGCAAGGGCTATATCAGCCATATTATCTCCGTCCACATCCACAACCAATACTTCATGTCCGTTTACTTCCAATACTGTGGCATTCTCAGGTACTCCATCTCCATTCAAATCCGTATTTCCTACTGCCAAGACTTGAACTTCGCTATCAGCGGAAGAATCTGACTCTACATCATTGTAACTTGTTTCATGTACAGCCACATTTTCCTCAGCCGCACTGGTAGATGTAGACGATTGATTGTCGTCGGAAGAGTTTGTAAGGTCATTATAGTTTATTGAGGACTGAAACTCCTGACGTTCTTCACTGCTCATCGCCTCCCACTCATCTTTGTAGTAAGTACCATACACATTTCCTCTCCATTCAAACACGCCTCCTGCACCTACTTGACTACGCGCATCGGCAAATGCCTCTGAAAAACTCTTGTCGTCATCTACTTGTGCCACACGTATTCCCGTCGAAGTGGCTACTATAACTTCTTCGGGATTGGGAGCATTTACATTTTCTGAATCAGAAGCCGGTTCCGTATTAGTGACCTCAACCGATTCTACAGCTTCATTCTGATTTTCGGCTACTGCCTCAATCTCATCACTTTGAGGAGTTGCCATAGCTTGTCCACCTAAGGCTATACCAGTACCGGCAACTGCACCGCCAGCTGCGTAAGCAATCTTTTCACCTTTGTTGCTTCTGTTATTACTTTTACCGTCCATCTTTTTAGTGTCTTCGGTCGATTCTGTACCATACTTAGAATCAAGGATTGTTTCTTCGTTGTTCATATAGTTACTTTTTTTAAGATTATCACAATACAAAAATAAGAATCTTTATTACAAACAGTTACACTTATGAATACCTATTGGGTGAATACGGCAGATTAGTAAGCGAATACTTTTAATTCCAGTTTAATACCACCATATTGTCATCGTATTTACCCCACATCACCGGATGCTGTCTTTCGTATGTGGCTTTTCGGACTCCCTTGCTGACAAATTCAAAAAGTTCTTTTGCTGTAATCAGTTTATCCCGATTATAATCCGCTCCACCTCCTAATCCTCTGACAAGGAATCTGGTAAACTGCCCATTCGTACCTTTTATCATTTCCTGTGAAGTTTCATTGGTTCTTGATGACAAGAAGAAGAGTACATTGCTTTTCCGAATATCAGATTCGGGTATTTCGCTGTTATTTTCCATTCTCACCCCACCACTGAAACATGCATCCGCAAATATGATTTTATTCTTCGACTTGCATTTTTTAAAAAGTATCTGCAATTCATTATATGTCAGTCCGTTTCTCCTTCCTTTAGGATTCATATCATAACAACAGAATCCACCCGGATAACCGTGTCCGCTGAAAAACAATATCACCATATCTTCCTTTTTAGCCTTTGAAAAGACAGATTCAATACTTCTTACGGCATTGTGATGCGTTGCAGCTTTTCCTGTCAGCGTGACGATGTTTTTAGTGTGCCGCTTCATTACGTTGTTAAAACTCTTCACATCGTTTTCCGTATATCTTAAATCGTTTATAAAGGCATAATCCGAAATACCAATGGAAACGACATACAGATTTTGTGCCTTGACCGTGAAATTACTTACAATAAGCACGATGAAAGACAATATTACATTCTTCATTTCTTTACCCATTTGGTTTTACAAGTAAGACACTGTCCCCGGTTCTTCAACCCTTCAAAAGGAATGAAGCCTAAAAACTGTTTACATTTAGGACAGACGTAATCAATCTGGAACTTCTGATTCAATTTCTCCATTTCTTCAGGAAGGCTTGTACTGCTCTTATATGCGATGAAAGTAATGATACCGCCTATGCCCAAACCGATTAATGTAATCGGTATGCGTATGCCGGACAATTCAGGGATGCATGAAATCAAGTAACCAATACCGCCCAATAAAGCCATTGGCAACATTCTGAGAAAGTTTTTCGATGCCGCACCTTTTTGCAGGGTGATTTTTTCCTCTTGATACCTTGTCCACACACCCTCAAGCCGAGCAAACTGTCTGATGATCTCCGGATCAGGTTCTTGTGTGCTTTCCTGCTTAACAGTTTGTTGTATATTGGCAGTATTTGCCGATGAGCGGGTAGCGCAAGACACGGACATTGCGTCGCAAACTTTAAACGTGTACTCTGTTCCGAGTTGAACAACCGTATTCATGTCTATGACTTTCTTGGCAATGCGTATGCCATTGATAAAAGTGCCGTTCGTTGAATTCAAGTCCTCGGCAAGCACCTTCCCATTTTCCAGCAAGACCAGTTTTACATGCTTGCTGCTAACAGATTTGTTGGTTATAACGAAGGGCTGGTTACCTTTTCTTCCTACAATTACTTCCATGACTGTCTTTATTTTGCCGTAATAGTTTGTTTCAAAGTTTTCAATGCTTCTTTTGAAGCGTTTAATATGATGGGAGACATCGTATCCCAATCGCTCAAGACGAGTTGTTGTTTAAGAATGTTTATCTGTGCTATATACTGGTGGTTTATGATATACTTCCTGCCTATTCTTATAAACATCAGCTTGTCATTCTTCAATGACATATTAAGTATCATCTTCTCCAGTGTCTGAAGAGTCATACAAATCATAATGCTTTGCTTGTTATGAAAATACAAATGAACGTAATTGTCATCAGCCATTGCATATACCAGCTTTTCCATATTAACCTTGAAAAGCTCGTCTCTTGTTTTGAATATGATTGTTTCCATTTATAATTAATTAATTAATCCCAATTAGTTACTATTTCTTCTGTTCGGCACTTTCCTTCAAATAAAATTTCTATATAATCTGAATAACCTGAAATTTGTTCTCCTTTCCAATATTCCAAAGGTTTTCCTTCATCATATAATTCTGAATCTAAAAGAACATATTTTCCTGAAAGAAGTGTAACTTTATAACATTTTGTATAGTTACATCTCTTTCTAAAGTAATTATGCCAATATCTTGCATCTTCTTTTGTCTTAGATAGGAATAAACAATTCCTTCTTGAAGGAAACGAAGGGGTATTTTCTTTTCTAACTGATTCAAATAGTTCCTCTTGTTTCAGTTTATAACCATCATTGGTTATATGATTTCTTGAATAAAGTGTAGTATTAATCTGTTTTTGCATATAACATTCCCCCTCTGTTCCATAATGGTGTATATGATAAAAAATAATAGGACTTTCCACTTTATATAAAACACCCAGTTTTAGTTCATTTCTATCATTTGCTTGCATATCGATTTTATTTATAATCCTTAACGGCTCTTATTGCTAATCCAAAATATCTCCTTACAGACCATGTCTTTACATTATTTTGATTAAAGAAAATACCATAAGCTTCTTCTTCATTGTTACTTAATTCTCCACTCCAATAATATCCAATTTCTTCTTTGTCATTACAAGAGTTTCCTGTTCTAAATCCTGTTGTTGGTAGAAATATACAATTCCCATTCTTACCAATAACTTTATAACCGTGTTCCCTTTCTATTGAAGTCCATACCCATTTACATTTGGTCTGTAGTTCGTTTATTTCATCTTTTGTCGGCAAACGCCATCCTTTCCCTAAATAATGTGTAGCAATATCATATTGCTCTAAGCCACATATATTTTTAGGTGGATTATTATTAGGATATAGTGATAAATCAGTATCTTTCTTTTTACCTGAAATATCACTCCAACCCCAATAAATTACATCGTTCTTTTCTATATTGTTATTGCACCAATTCACGGATAAACCTAAATCAACATCTAAATAAGTAGACTCGTTATTGACTAAGGTATCTTCGTTAATATCAGGTCGTGAAGGTAACTCTTTGGGTTCTATAGGCTCAACAATTCTATCATCTATAGGACTTGTTGTATTACTATTTATATTTAACATCAATATAAAGTCATTAATACTTTGCGGTCTGTCCTTTACCCGTAATTCCATTGATTTGTTTACTACAATTCTTATATTATCAGAAACAGATTCAGGTAAATCTTTAAGACCTTCGTTAAATATTTCCGTTGCATCAGGAGGTGTCATTCCTGTCAGTAATTTATAAAGCGTAGCTCCAAGAGCATATATATCTGTGGCTGGAGTAAAGTTTTTAACATTGTTACTTATTTGTTCAATAGGAGCATAACCGGGAGTTTTTCCTAACAATGTCGAAGTGTTTTCTCCGTCCACTTCATCATATTGCTTGCTCGCTCCGAAATCAATCAAGATAGCTTGATTGTTTTCATTAACCATAATATTGCCAGGCTTAATATCTAAGTGCAAGCGATTCAGACTATGTACATAATTCAGAGCATCAGCCACCTGCTTGATGTAATAAACAGCCAACGATTCATCCAAGGCTCCTTTTCCCTTCACAATATCCTGCAAGGACTGTCCGTCGATGTAATCCATTACATAATAAGCTGTACCGTTTTCCTCGAACACATCCGTTACACGCACAATATTAAGATGTTGCATGGAGAACAAGGCACTAGCCTCTTCTATAAACTTCTGTTTCAATCTTTCTATTAGCTTCACCTTGCTCTGCGTAGCTACAGTGACATAGTTGGTGTTCTCATCACGATTGCAAAAATCCTTCACGAAAAACTCTTTAATGGCAACCCGCTTATGAAGCAAAACCAACTCCGCTTCATACGTACATCCGAATCCACCGCTCGAAATAAAGCGGATGATTCGATATTTTCCTCCTTGAAGTAATGTATTGTCTGGTAAGTTCATATTAACTATATATTTTCGTGCTTGCTTAAATATTCCAATGCTGCTTCTTGTATTGCATCTTTTAATGTAATACCCTTACGGATAGCCAGCGTTTTCAGGCGTGTGTGAATACTTTGGTTTATCACAAAGTTGCAGTGTACCGCCTTTTCCTTTTGGGGCTGTTCTGGCTCCTGAATCGGTGCGGTCGGTTGTATAAGGCTGTCAAGACCGCCCGTCATTCCGGCGACCATGCTGCTTTTCAAATCTTTCTTATTTGCCATAGTTTAGTTCATTTTTTCCGTTAATAATTCATTGCATACATTCTCATAATCTTCTGCTCCGGCTGACTTGGGCGCATAGTGGAATATGTCCTGTCCCTGTGTCGGGGCTTCAGCCAGCGCAATGGCGTTGCGTATGTGTGTGCTGAAGACCTTTCCCTGAAAGGTTTCCTGCACCAGTTCCGACACGCTTCTGTTCAGGTTCTTTCTGCCGTCATATTGGGTTATCAATACTCCGGCAATCTTCAGGTCTGAGTTTAGACGCTGCTGTACCTTGCTTACTACCTGCATCAGCTTGGCCATACCTCGCATGGCGAGATATTGTGCCTGCACCGGGATAATGAGCTGATCCGAAGCGGTCAGCGCATTTAAGGTCAGTAATGACAATGACGGTGGGCAGTCTATCAGGATATAGTCGTACTTCTCCTTGCTCTCTTTGATAAGATGTGCGAGTATAAGCTCACGCCCTGCTTCGTTAATCAGTTCCGTTTCTATCGCCGACAAGTCCAGACACGAAGGTACTACGCTCATGCCGTCTTTGTGCTGGTATATCGGCAGCGGATATTCGCCTTTCATCGCTCCGTAAATAGTCTGTGGCAGTTCGGCAGACAAACCTAATGATTCAGTCAAGTTTGCCTGTCCGTCAAGGTCGATTAACAGCACCTTATATCCTTTCTGCTGCAAGGCTCCACCCAAGTTGATGGTGGTCGTGGTTTTGCCTACACCGCCTTTGTGGTTCAGAATACATAAAACCTTTGCTTTCATAAATATGTGTATATTAGTTTCTTATTATGTCTTTTCTGCAAATTTAATGATAAATACTAAAAGTAGTATATACTAATGTACTAATTTTAGTATTTTATTTTATTATTCGTTACTTTTATTCTGTACTGCTTTTTTAAATGTACCGAAATAAATCTATTTTTATATCTAAGTACACTTTTCTTTTGTATTGATTTTAATCTTTGATATATTTTCGTACCTTTGTAGATGTAAAAGCATAGTAAATAATGGAACAAGGAGAAATAATACTATACCAGCCGGATGATACCATCAAGCTGGAAGTTCGTATGGAAAATGAAACAGTTTGGCTTTCTATTGAAGAAATGTCAAATCTGTTCGGTCGTGATATAAGTGTTATAGGCAAGCATATACGAAACATTTTCAAAGAAGAAGAACTGATAAAAGATTCAGTTTGGGCAAAATTTGCCTACACTGCTTCTGATGGTAAGACCTATCAGGTCGATTACTATAATCTTGATGTGATTATATCGGTCGGCTACCGGGTGAAAAGCAAAAGAGGTACACAGTTCCGTCAGTGGGCTAATAAGGTATTGAAAGAATATTTATTGAAAGGGTATTCCATCAACCAACGGTTGAATGACATCGAGCGGAGAATAGATGACAGGTTTTCCCGGATAGAGAAAACCCTTGCTGGACATTCTGAACAGATAGACTTCTTTGTCCGTACCTCACTGCCGCCGGTAGAAGGCATCTTCTTTGACGGTCAGATATTCGATGCCTACAAGTTCGCGACAGACCTTATCAGATCTGCACGAAAATCCATTCTTTTGATAGACAACTATGTCGATGAATCTGTATTGCTTATGCTGAGCAAACGCAATCCGGGTGTATCGGCCACTGTCTATACACAGAAGATTACGGCACAGCTTCAGCTTGACCTTGATAAGCATAATGACCAGTACCCGCCAATCAATATCAGAACCTATAAGAACAGTCATGACCGTTTCCTGATAGTTGACGATAAAGAAGTGTACCATATCGGAGCTTCGTTGAAAGACCTGGGCAAAAAAATGTTCGCTTTCTCCAAATTGGATATACCGGCTGAAGCTATTACTAACCTGTTATAAAGATGCAAATGTATGAATGTGGTTATCTACTCTCGTGTCAGTTCTCAGTCTGCCAGACAGTCAACAGACAGACAGGTTGCAGACCTTCAGAAACTCGCTGCTGATAGAGGTTACACGGTTTGTGCGGTTTTTGAAGAGAAGATAAGCGGATGCAAGGCTATTAATGAACGCCCCGTTCTGCTTGGGTGCCTTGATTTCTGCACCGATGCGCAGAACCATGTAGATATGCTGCTCGTTACAGAAGTCTCACGTCTTGGCCGTTCTACCCTTGAAATGCTGAAGGCTCTCGATATGCTGCATAAGCATAAGGTCAGTGTCTATATTCAAAACCTGAATATAGAGACACTTCTTCCGGACAAGACGGTTAACCCTTTGTCCTCATTGATTACTACTTTGCTGGGTGAACTGGCTGCGATGGAGCGGCAGGGCATACTTGACCGCCTGAACAGTGGCCGTGCCCTGTACATCCAAAAGGGTGGTCGCCTGGGCAGGAATCCCGGCAGCTTCAAGAGCCGTGAACAGAAAAAAGAAGAATATAAAGAAGCTATCTCTCTCCTGAAGAAAGGCTACTCCATACGCAATGTGGCGAAACTGACCGGCAGGGCTGTTTCTACCATACAGACGATAAAAAAAGAATTTATAAACGACTAATCTAAATCTTATATTATATGAAACAGGGTGATACCGTATTCGTTTCTGCCACAGCCACAGGCTTGGGCAAAGATAAAAAGGCTGTTATCGATAAAATAGAGAATGTGATGGGTACTACTTTTGTCACCGTTACATATACCCATCCTGATGCTGTCTCAGGTCTTGGCGGCTGTTTTGTTGCTTCCCATATCATAGAGACGGACAGCAGAGAGAAAAGCCTTATCCGGCTGGCTCTGGAGGACAGATGGGATGCAGTTACCGGCAACGATGATATTGCAAAGGTTCTTACAGCCCTTTATGACTGGCAGGTAGATGAACTGATGGCGTTCATTGACGGACTGGTCGAACTGAAGCCTAATAAGTTTGACATAACTTATTATGATGGCGTGTGGTCTGTCAACTATATCTTCTATCACAAAAAAGGTGAAAACCTGAAGATTGTACTGTTCCGCCTGTTGCAGGAGTGCCTGGCTGAAGGTAAGGTTCTGCCTGAACATCTTACAGGTCATGATGTCAAATACCTTGACTTTTTCTCTTCTGATTATGGCTTTAATTAAATCTTATATATTATGAAACCTACTGATTACATTGATTGGGATAACCTGAAGAATATCCCGTTCTTCCTCTGCCAGGTGGTCGAGGATGAAGAGAACCAGGACATAGATATATATTACCTGGGCGAACGTGTTTTTCATGATTACGACCATGTAGGACACTATCTGCGCTCGGCCATTGTGCTGTTCCGTAAAATCAAAAACCGCACAGCCGACTGGGTGAATCTCGATAATCTCTGGACACTCCGTAACTGCATCCGTGAAAACTACAATCACGGTATAGGAGTGGACGCACTTATCTATGGTGATGACTTCGATGGCAAGAATCCGGACACACTCACCCCTCTTACCAAAAAACGCTTAGACCTTATCGTCAAGCGGATAAAAGAACTTGATAAATACGCTACTGTCTGACATATAACATGCAGATGCACGAAGCCCCCGGCAGTCACCCCGCCGGAGGCTTTTTTTATTCCTTCTGTTTACTCACTTCCTTTATAAATTCCTTTGCAGGCTTGAAAGCTGGTATATTGTGTGCCGGTATTATGATAGTCGTGTTCTTACTGATATTACGTGCTGTTTTCTCTGCTCTGCGTTTCAGGATAAAACTTCCGAAGCCTCTCAGATATACCGGTTCTTCTTTCTCCAAAGCGTTCTTTATCTCTTCCATCAGGCTTTCCACGATCGCCATCACATCCTTTTTGTTGATACCTGTTTCCAATACAATGGTATTTACGATTTCTGCTTTAGTCATTTCTATATAGGTGGTTTAAATGATAATAATAAAACTCGTTCTTTGAGAAGAACAGAACATTACTTGGTTTTGGTTCTTTTATTACAGAGGCTTGGCCTAATTTTACAATGCAAAAATACTATTATTATTGTTTTTTTAAGGCTATCCTCATAAAAAAAGGGGCACTCTTGCCCCATGTATTCCTCATATCTTCACAGACTGAAATACTAAAACAACAATAAAATAAAAGCTAAAAGGGGGTATCAGTCCTCACCGACTGAGGGAAAGAGGAAAAAGACTTGCCCTAATAGAATTTATTTATTTATTAACATATGTCCTATGGGAATGTACTCCATAGTTAGCCACAAAGTTATGAAAAAATTCCACTTATCAAAGATTTTTTATTAATATTCTTATGAACTTATTTTATACGAAAAAAAGAGCATCCATTTATGGATGCTCTTAAGAGTTATCATTTGAAAAACTCGGACCTCACGGCCAGATAAAATTTGCTGTTTCTCTTATTTTCTTTATTTTGATACAAAAATATGCGATTGCAATATCTTCCTAAGAGTTTCTGAAGAAAAAAATTACAGTATCATCCAAATTTCTTTTTTTCCGTCTTCTCTGTAATAAACTATACTATATACTGGCTCGATAGCCTGTTTCTCGAGTTTCTTTCTCATTCTTCTAATTTTATATTTTTTATAGGCTTTCTTTATTATATTCATAGTCTTATCTTTTTAGAACAAAAGTAAGTCTATGTTATATTTTTATTAGTTATCTTTATGTTATCGTTTTGTTAACTATAAATATTAATCTTTTTATTCTACTATTTTCCTGTACTTTATTTGATTGAATTTTTTTACTCTTAATTATTCCTTCTCCTATCTACATTAACCCCGCTTTCTTTCAGAATCCTGAACACTGAGCTTTTGCTTCTGAATCCTACCTGTTTCTTAATATCATCTGTTGGCACTCCTGCTTTGTATAGTTCCACGCATTTCTCATTACGGATACGCTTGACACGGCTTCTGGTTGTTTCTCTGTTTACATGATGCTTTTTCATCTTCCGGATTGCATATGAGTCCTCAGCCAGTGTTGCTACGGCATTAAACAGCTTTTCGGTCGAACTCTCATATTTCTCTTCATGACTGTCTATCCTGTCCCTTAAGAATATGAGTCTCAGATTCTTTATTCTCGCAATATTAAGAAACAGACACATCTGTCTTGCTCCTTTAAATGCATTTGCCATAGACAGGAATACTACTTCATCGCCGCTGTTTAGGTTGTCTATAAGTTTCCTCAATTCTGTTGATTTCCCCTCTCTGTTGTACCGTTCCCTGTAGATGATGTCACAGTCCTCGTTCTGAATCTTCAGTTCGTCTTCTTCTATATGCTGTCCTGGGAGGTCAGTTACTATATATCCTATTCTTGCCATAATCGCTTTTTATTTCAAATTTATTCATTTTCAATGAGATGTATTTTTCAATGGTATTCAATTTCATAGTATATAGAATTAATTAACAGCTTTAAATGTCAATTTTCTTATATATATCTGTGTATCAATTTAATAGGCTGTTTTTCTTGTAGTTTGATTTTTCTCTCGTATGATTTATTTTTCATATATCATACTCTTATTTCTGTTTTTCTTTTACTTTTTATTTTGTATTTTTCAGTTATCTGTCTATCTTTACGAAAATTTTAATAACCAAACGTGGGAGTGGTATTTATTATAGGATGTATCTTTTATGATACATCCTATTTTATTTTCTCTATATGGGGTATCATCTATATTTAATTTAAAATGTTTGTGAGATTGCTAAAGGTCTATATAAGGAACATATTTCTGTGTATTCAATTGCGTCCGTACTGCGGACGCAATTGAAACTCAACTGTTAAATATAAGGAACCTGTTTTATCTCAAAAGGATACAGATGCTTTGATATATTCTCTAATTGATATTATATTTAATCAATTAGAATTTCCCTGATATTTACTATAATATAGGAGATACTAACAACAATAACCTTTCTTATTATTTCCCTATTAAATTAAGTATATATTCTGTTTCTTTGGCACACCATGGGTTGTTTAATACATGTCCCAATTGTGTAGCTTTAAGATTATATATCTTATCAAGAGGTTCCTTGTGTTCAGAAGATAATATTTCGCATCTTACCAGTCCGTCATTGTCAACTACAGAAAATCTTTCACCACCATCGGTTATCTTCCCTTCCTTGATTTTAAGTATATCATCAACCCTCATATAATTATTGTCATTTGGGCCTTTTACTTCCGTATAAATAAGTTCAGACCTTTTCACCGGACATGCAAATACTACCTTGTTCTTATTCCTTTTATACTTTACCCTTTCTTTCTTGTCAATAATCTGAGATACAGGGACTCTGATAATTTTTGCATTGTCATAAGCCAATACAATATATTCATCCTCCTCCTTGATGCAGAGAGACAGCTCAGTATCTTCCCAATATTCATCCTGTGTTATCATATACTCGCTGTTTGGCAGGAAGTGCATAAAGCAGGCCATATCAGCACCGTAATTGTCTTCCCATGAATGTACCGGATTCTCTCTTAAAACGGAAGTGGCTATAGGTGTAATGTTACCTTTGATTTCCAGAGCTTCTATTATTTGATTCCTTCCTGTATTGTCGCCAGCAGTTACAACTATGGAAGCGTTGTCTGCTTCTTGTGAGTCTTTTTCAGTTTCAGCCTTTTCCAATAATCTTTTAACTTCATCTTCCCTTCTGTTCCTAAACATTTCCAGGTCATCACCCAGTAACGGCCATGTAGATGATCCTTGTCTCTGATAGCATATACCATCAAGTTCTACAGGCTTTTGACTTGGCTGTATATCCAGGGCATATACGTACTTGTTGTTGTTCTCTGATGTCCTGATTCTGATTCTCGAATTTGCATCATTGCCGAACTTCTGTACAATATTGTTCCTTATATGAAGGTCCAGTTTGTCCTTGCCTCCAAAGAACTCAATATCGTTATCCAGTCCTGATGCCACTCCTTCATTGTTTACACCAAGGTAAAGTGTACCACCTTCAGCATTAAGGAAGCCGCAAATGACTTTCATAAGTTCAAGTGTCTGTGCCTTGACATCAGCACGCATACTGTTTCCTGCCGGATAAACAGTTGTCGTCTTGAACTCTCTTGTCTGGTTCTCTTCTCCAAAGTACTCCGGTTCATCTCCGTCCACGTGGATGTTAAGTTCTTCGTTAATCTTCTTTCTTATTGCTTCTCTTTCATTGTGCATCCCGAATCCTTTGAGAGAATTGTATCCAAGAACAAGCTTGCATAAACGACCCAGATGCTCGTCATTACTCTCTGACATAAGTTTCCATACCATGCCATTCCTTTCCGGAATATCCATACATGCCATCAGCTGTAGCTCGTATAGCTTGCTCTGCAGCATAGGGTAGTTGCTTATCATCATGCTGTAATTGCTTGTAAGCTCTTCAAGCTTTCTTTGTTCAACTCTTCCGTTAATTGCGAAATGCTGAAGCATCTGTATAAGGCGCATTCGTTCACTGTAATAGACTGCTGCATCCGAATCCTTGACAAGATAGGTAAGCAATCTTGCGAAAGCCAGATAGTTATATGTCTTTATATAGTCATTGTCCAGAACGGCCATTCGGTCAATTATGTTGATAAGCTCAGCTACATACTCATAGTCCATCATAACCTCCTGTTGCTGTTCCTCTTCTTCCTTGACCTGTGCCGCTACCTCATATACCTTATCGTCTGCATAGTTCATTATAAGGGTTTCAAATGCATCCCTTACATTGAAACTTTCAACTGTCTTGAACAGAAAGACACCTTCAATGGTTCCTGTCGGCCGTATATTGTCTATCTGTACCCTTATATAGCTGCCAGCCTCAATATCTGTCATGTCTTCTGTTATAGGAACTTGAACTGTATATCCATATTCGCTGACACAAAGACAGAATGAGTTCTTTATATCAGTTACCAGGCACACAATCTCTTCACAGATTGAGGTCATTTCCCTTACGAAATTGTTCATAAGGTCGGTTAAGATAAAATTAAGGTTCCCGTCCTGATCAACGCTCAGTACCTTTGCTTTTATCATATATGGTCTGTTGTCAACATCGCAGAATGCTCTTTCATCAATAAGGAGATTGTATCTCACTATATTCCTGATAGCGAGCTTTCCTTCTCCGTAATAGGTGGGATCCTCTATCTCAAAGATGAAATGGCTCGGGTCTTCAAGATCCTGATGCTTTACCCTTATCAGTATTTCATCGCCTACTTCTGGCTTTACTTTCTTTTTTCTGGATTTGGGTACGGTATATTCAGTTCCGTTGATAACTCCATGCTCTATTTCTTTCCAGAATTTCTGATAGGCTGTGAGTGATATCTCTTTTTCCTTTAATGGTGTAATACTACCATTAAGATATATCTGGATATTATGCCATGGTAACATTTGTTCCGGCAGTACTGCAACCTGCTTGCCCTTCGTGTCAATCGGGTGTAATTCTATCTTTCCATCATAAACCTGAAGTTTTGAGTTCTTGCCGTTGAATGACTGCATGAATGTAGATTTACCTTGTGTCTGCGGAAGAATGGATGATGTTCTTATCGCCAACATTGTCAGGTCAGAAATCTCATTCCAGTTGAATTCAAGTTTACTCTGCTCCACTTCTGTCAGACACCTGAATGCCTTCTCGAACAGTACTTCATTTTTACTGCCTTTCACATAGGTAAGATACCTATAGAACATTGCCCTTATAAGTTGACGGTCTATATTGTCTTTCTCGTTCATCAGAAGCAGCTGTATGGCAAGCGCAGCTATTAGTTTCTTCAGGTCAGTATGTTCTTGTTCTGTTGTAATAGCAGCCAGCCTGTCAATTTTGTTTCTGCTTTGGTTAATGAAGAGTTCGAGCATGGATATGAAAGCACTCCTGAATGGTTCTCTCATCCAGTTGTCCTTATTCCCTTTTATTATTATATCAAAGATGTTGAGAACCTTTGCTTCCATGAGTTCCTTATCCAAGGAGAACAGACACATCAGTACCTTTAATCTTCTGTCAGGATCATAAAGGAATCCCGACTTGTTTAGCTTCGTTAGAAGGATATCTGTTTTTATTATCTGCTCGTTCCTCTTTACTGTATCTATAGCCTCTAAAAATATATCAGCGTGCTGGGCTGCATCTGATAGCATTATCTGGTATCTGCTCCTTTCCGTGTCTGAACAGTATAGTAATACATCTGAATCTTCCAACAGATAGATGCAGACCATTTTGAACCTTTCAAGAAGGTATCTGTTACCGTTTCTTCTTGATGTCACCCATGTGTTCATATTCCTGTCAAGCAGGTCAATGGTCATCATAACCCACTCTTCATTACCAGTTTCATAAAGTTCCCTTATTTCTCTGAATATCTTACTTTTCTGAAATTGCCTCTTGAACCACTCAATCATCTTTCCATCTGTCTCAACTTCCGACAGTACTTCTTCTATAGTTAGATAAGGTAGACTGTAGGTTCTGGCTTCCCTTTTTATTAGTTCAAAGTTGATTCTTCCGGATATAATTTCTTTTACCCTGCACTCAATCCTTTGATGTAAGTATAGCTTGTCTATACCAAATGCTGGTAGCTTAAATGTGAAATGATGCCAGTCTGCAATCTCATAGTATGGATTTGGAAGATGCGAACAGTCTGTCTTTACCCAAAAGGGGTACACTTCATTTTCTTTATATAACCTCATAAGAAGTGGCTGTGTGTCCTGGACAAACAGCGGTTCTCCTTCCCGTAACTCCTTTACAATACAGGCTATTTCTTCAGGCTTTTCATCATCTTTCTGAAAATCAAACAGCAAGATGTTATGCTCTTTACCATTAGCTTCTACTTTGTAGAATGTTCTCTTGTTTTCTGTAATTACCTCTTTCACAGGTAGAAGGTATGATTGTCCTAATTTGTATACCATATATATTTTTTCTCTATGTTTTTCTAATTTTTAAAGTTACTGTTTATTTTTATTTTTTTTACTTATAAAGAAACAAAAGTTCAGAATAAGTTTTATAACTACAGTATATGCATTTATGTGATTCCTCAATATATCACTCTTACAATTATTTTATTATGTTTTCTAATAAACAATATGCTCATAACCATAACATTTTTACTGTATAATTCATTATCTGTTTTTATTAAAATAATCCTTTCATTATTCTAAGCATATCAATTTGATTTTCTGTTAGGCGTTCCCTTTCAGGTCGGGCTTTCCGTTCCAAGTCCTCGCTTTGCTGTGGGCTTTACTCTGCAATCCCTAACGCATAACCCCTACCCTTCGGGCAGGGAGAGCGGTATTCTATTTTCCCTTAACTGATTGAAACATTGGCAAAGGTAGGCGGGAGTGAAAACAAGCCCGCAAAAAACGCCAAATCTCCACCTTACAGGTAGTATTTACCATTTTTTCAGGCTTGCTATTCACTCTTTCCGCTGGCAATAAAATCCAATGTTCTCAATCAGCAAAGGGAAAAATTTGATTGGGGCGACAAGCGATGTTAGCGAGTAATAACCCTTAAAACATAGAGCGTATGGCAGCAATGAACGTAAACCCGAAGTACAAAAAGCAGTGGTCTAAGCTGATGTTTTCTTTTTTCGACTATCTGCCCATGAAGTACGAAGCAAATCCGAGAGAGTGGCAAATCCGCAGACTTATTTGGGACTTCAAGGACGGAAAACGCAGTCTGCAAGTAGCTGAAATCGTAGCACGGAAGATAAGGGAAACTTTCGGAAGCATGACTGAAAAAATAGTCTTCTGTTGTGTTCCGGCTTCAAGCAACGAAAAGAACGTGAAACGGTACAAAGACTTTTCCGATGAAGTCTGCCGACTGGCTGGTACGATAAACGCTTTTGACCATATCAGCGTAGAAGGTGAAAGGCTGGCAGTTCACGAGTACAACGGTACAAAAACCGTGAAAAACGCACAAGTCATCAATTTTGAGGAAGCATTCTTCAAGGGTACACAAGTCTTGATTTTTGACGATGTGATAACAAGAGGCTTTTCCTATGCCTGCTTTGCGTGCGCTTTGGAGGCTTTCGGAGCTTCTGTTTTGGGAGGATTTTTTTTAGGTAGAACACTTTTAAAATAAGCAGATATGAAGACACAATTTGAAGTTAACGAAGATTTCCGAGTGATGGAAAATGAAGAGCTGGTTTATATGCTGACAAAAAAGAATGATTTCAGCCAAAAGGCAGCGGAAGACCTTTTCGGCTATCCTAACACATCATCTTTTTCTGATGTCATTTCACAAATGACACCGGCAAAACGCAGGCTTGCGATGGCAGCGGTAGAACTTTATAAAAGACTGAGAGAAAACGCAGCAGCACCGCAAAAAATAATGTGCAGCCAAGATATTTATAAACTCATGTACCCTTATTTGGGTGATATTGCGACAGAGGAATGTTGGGCGGTATTCCTGAACCAATCATCACGAGTTATAAAAAGATTTCGTGTTTCGTGTGGCGGATATTCAGCCACACAAGTGGATATAAGGGTAATTCTTCGCGAAGCACTTCTAAGCCGAGCAGTTAATATCATTCTTTGTCACAACCACCCAAGCGGCAACAAGCAGCCGAGCAGAGATGACGACCGACTGACACAGGCAGTTGCGACAGGTGCAAAGATGATGAATTTACGGTTTCTTGACCATGTTATAATAGCAGGTAACGATTATTACAGCTTCGCCGACGAAGGCAAAATTTAGTATTTATTTCGGGGGATGAAACATTTCCCCCGATAACATCTGTTTTCATATCGACACAATAATAAAAGGGTGTTCTTTTTGGCAGGCACCCCAAAAAGAACCAAAAAACGCTTTTTAAAGCGGTAAGGCAAAGCCTTGTTTTTGTTTTTTGCGTACACGCAGTGGGCGGCACTCCCACCCACCCATTTAAAGCGGTAGGGCGATTTCCAGTGTACACCAGCGGACAAGCCGCAGGCAAACACCGGAAAGGAACGAAACGGAGAGGAAACCCGCTTGAAGGCAGCCGCAAGCGGCAACCTGAGCGAATTTCTCCACTCCGCTATTTTTCGTTCCGCTCGCCCGGTTGCTTTATCCCGTGCCGCCTACAATTAGTATTTACTAAAAGTAGTAAATACTAATTGTAGTATTTTAGTCTTATTATGGTATGTACTTATTATTCAGCGTTATTTATATTGTTTTGTTTTATCTTTTGATATTTTGGGCGTTCCCCTTCAGGTCG
>ULLE01031190.1_pt1 | contig 19336 bp, 20 predicted proteins | sample 1951331 | NCBI WGS metagenome assembly ULLE01 (sample SAMEA4835518, study PRJEB28245) | human gut metagenome | biome: gut microbiome; material: fecal sample | place: Denmark | collected 2008
TTCTCCATCGTCTGCCCTCGAATGAATAGATGTAACGGTCGGTGCATGTATGGTCTGAAATGACGACCTCCCCGATGTTTTTCTCCGGTGAGAGTGAAACGGTACATAGAGCCAGCCATATATCCCCTTTGTCACTCAGCAAGATGGGGGTCAGTTTGTGGTGGATAAGATGCGAATGTCTTTCTGAGGAACAGATATGAAAGTTATACTCAATGGACAAGTCAAGTCTTTTTTCTATTGGCTGGCCATAATAGAACCGGAATCCGGCCTCGTTGATTTCCATCAGACGGCTTATCTCGTCAGGCGGAACCACCTCAAAATAGAAGGCATAACCCTTATGTCGCACTTCTTCCGGTGAACGTCCGCAGAGAAACAGGGGGTTGGACGATACATAAAGGAAATTCTTGCGGTTATAGTCGATGATGTACAGACTATGATTGGTGTTGCGGGCCAACGCATCGGCCATAGAAATGCAAACGGCGGTTTTTGAATATTCGCTGTCGGCAATTTGCATTTGTGAATTGAGGGGACGGAAAAATTGGTTGAGCTCGTGTGATGACATATTGTAATCTTGTTTTGCGCTGTAAAGGTAAGGAAATTTTTCTTTAAAAATTTTGAGCTGTCTTGTCTCTTCCCTAAAAGATGGGTATCTTTGACTCGTTTTTCATTTAACATTGACACTCATGCAGGATTTTGTTCATTTGCACGTTCATACGCAGTATTCTATCCTCGACGGACAGGCTTCTATTCCCCGGCTGGTAGACAAGGCGATAGCCAACGGTATGCGAGGAATCGCAGTGACCGACCACGGAGATATGTTCGGTATCAAGGAGTTCTTCAACTATGTCAACAAGAAGAATGGGGGTACGAACGGGGAAATTAAGGATTTGAAGAAGAAAATTGCCGCCCTCGAAAGCGGTAAGGAAGAATCGGAAAACCCCGAAGCGGAGATTGCGGCTTGCAAGGAACAGCTGGAGGCAGCGAAAAAGAAACTGTTCAAACCGATTTTCGGTTGCGAGATGTACGTGGCGCGCCGTCGGCTGGAAGACAAGGAAGGAAAGCCCGACCAGAGCGGATATCACTTGGTGGTGCTGGCCAAGAACCTGAAAGGCTATCACAACCTGATTAAGCTGGTGTCGAAGGCATGGACCAAGGGATTCTATATGCGTCCGCGTACAGACCGTGCGGAACTGGAAAAATACCACGAGGGCTTGATTGTGTGCTCGGCCTGTCTGGGAGGGGAGGTGCCCCGACGCATCACGGCCGGACAGCTTGAGGAGGCCGAGGAGGCAATCCGTTGGTACAAGAATCTGTTTGGGGATGATTATTACCTGGAGTTGCAGCGCCATAAGGCCACTGTGCCCCGCGCCAATCATGAGGTGTATCCCATGCAGCAGGTGGTGAATGAAAAACTGATTGAATATGCCCAAAAATACAATATTAAGCTGGTGTGTACGAACGATGTACACTTTGTGGACGAGGAAAATGCCGAAGCCCACGACCGGCTTATCTGTCTGAGTACCGGAAAAGACCTGGACGACCCGAACCGTATGCTTTATACCAAACAGGAATGGATGAAGACGCGGGAGGAGATGAACGAGATTTTTGCCGATGTGCCGGAAGCGTTGAGCAATACGGTGGAGGTGTGCGACAAGGTGGAATTTTATTCCATTGACCATGCACCCATCATGCCGACCTTTGCCATTCCGGAGGATTTTGGTACGGAAGAGGAGTATCGCAAGAAGTTCACGGAGAAAGACTTGTTTGACGAGTTCACCCGCGACGAGAACGGCAATGTGGTAATGGATGAGGCTGCGGCCAAGGCAAAGATTGAACGTCTGGGAGGATATGAGAAGTTGTATCGTATCAAGCTGGAGGCAGATTATCTGGCAAAACTGGCTTACGACGGGGCGAAAAGACGTTATGGCGAGAACCTGTCGGAAGAGGTGCAGGAACGTATCAAGTTTGAGCTGCATATTATGAAGACCATGGGTTTCCCGGGATACTTCTTGATTGTGCAGGACTTCATTAATGCGGCGCGTAACCAACTGGATGTGTCGGTAGGACCGGGACGTGGTTCGGCAGCCGGTTCGGCAGTGGGCTACTGTCTGGGTATCACGCAGATTGACCCGATTCAGTATGACTTGCTGTTCGAGCGTTTTTTGAATCCCGACCGTATCTCCTTGCCGGATATCGATGTGGACTTCGATGATGACGGTCGAGGCCGTGTGTTGAACTGGGTCACGGAAAAATATGGACAGGAAAAGGTGGCTCACATCATTACGTATGGTACCATGGCCACGAAGCTGGCCATCAAGGATGTGGCCCGTGTGCAGAAGCTTCCACTTTCGGAGTCCGACCGCTTGTGTAAACTGATTCCGGATAAGATTCCCGATAAGAAACTGAATTTGCCGAATGCCATTGCGTATGTGCCGGAGTTGCAGGAGGCAGAAGTGTCGCCGAATCCGGTATTGCGGGATACCATCAAGTATGCCAAAATGCTGGAGGGTAACGTGCGTAATACGGGCGTGCATGCCTGTGGTACGATTATCTGCCGTGACGATATTACCGACTGGGTGCCGGTAAGTACGGCTGACGACAAGGAAACCGGCGAGAAGATGCTGGTGACTCAGTACGAAGGTTCGGTGATTGAAGATACCGGACTGATTAAGATGGACTTTTTGGGACTGAAGACGCTGTCCATCATCAAGGAGGCCATCGAGAATATCCGCCAGAGCAAGGGCATTGTATTGAATATTGACGAGGTACCGATTGACGATCCGGCTACTTATCGCTTATACAGTGAAGGACGCACCATCGGTACGTTCCAGTTTGAATCGGCAGGTATGCAGAAGTACCTGCGCGAGCTTCAGCCGAGTACGTTCGAGGACTTGATTGCCATGAATGCCCTCTATCGTCCGGGACCGATGGATTACATTCCGGACTTTATCGACCGTAAGCATGGTCGGAAACCGATTGAGTATGATATCCCGGTGATGGAGAAATACCTGAAGGACACGTATGGTATTACGGTGTATCAGGAGCAGGTGATGTTGCTGTCGCGTTTGCTGGCCGATTTTACCCGAGGCGAATCAGATGCCTTGCGTAAGGCCATGGGTAAGAAACTGCGTGATAAGCTGGACCACATGAAGCCGAAGTTCATCGAAGGCGGAAAGAAGAACGGACACGACCCGAAGGTGCTCGAAAAGATTTGGGCCGACTGGGAAAAGTTTGCGTCGTATGCTTTCAACAAGTCGCATGCCACTTGTTATTCGTGGGTGGCTTATCAGACGGCGTACCTGAAAGCGAACTATCCGTCGGAATACATGGCGGCCACGATGAGCCGGAACATTTCGAACATCACCGAAATCACGAAACTCATGGACGAATGTAAGTCGATGGGTATCAAGGTGCTGGGACCGGATGTGAATGAAAGTAACCTGAAATTCTCTGTCAACTACCACGGGGATATCCGCTTCGGACTGGGAGCGATAAAGGGCGTGGGAGAATCGGCTGTACAGAGTATTCTGGATGAACGCCGGAAGAATGGAGAATTCAAAAATATATTTGATTTCGTGCAGCGGGTTAATTTATCGGCCTGCAATCGGAAGAATATTGAGAACCTGGCATTGGCCGGAGGTTTTGACAGTTTCTCGGGTATTAAACGGGAAGATTTCTTTGTGAAAAATGCCAAGGATGAATCCTTCTCGGACGTATTGGTCCGTTACGGTAATAAATACCAGCTGGACAAGGCTGCCGCTGCCAATTCTTTGTTCGGTGGAGAACATGAGGTAGAGGTGGCTACTCCGGAAATTGTGCCGGCACCGGCTTGGAGCGACTTGGAACGTTTGAACAAGGAGCGTGACTTGGTGGGCATTTACTTGTCGGCCCATCCGCTGGATGAGTTTGCTGTGATTTTGGAGAATGTGTGCAACGTACACATGGCGGATTTGGCCGATCTGACTCCGTTGCAGAACCATGATTTGGTGATGGGAGGAATCGTGACGGGGGTACGCGAAGGGTATACCAAGACCGGAAAACCCTACGGCATCGCGAAAGTGGAGGATTATTCAGGTACGGCGGAATTTGCCTTCTTTGGCAATGAGTGGGTGGAAAAGAAGAATTTCTTCATGGAAGGCATGTTCTTGTTCATGCGGGGAAAGTGTCAGCCCAAGCAATGGCGACAGGAAGAATGGGAGGTGAAAGTCAATTCCATCGAGCTGTTGCCGGAGGTGAAGGAAAAGGTCATCGAAAAGCTGACCGTGACAGCTCCTTTATCGGCCATTGACGACCAGATGATTATGGAATTCTCGTCGTTGGTGAAGGATTGTCCGGGGAATGCAGAGCTGCACTTCCTGGTGCGTGATGAAGACGGACAGATGTATGTCAACCTGATGTCACGCACGATGAAGATTTCCGTACAGAAAAATCTGGTGAATTATTTAAAAAACCAGCCATTGTTGGACTATAAAATAAATTAGTATATATTTGCGTAGAACTTAAAACTATAAACGATTATGGCATTGAACATTAAAGACGACAATTTTGAAGCTATTGTAGCAGAAGGTAAACCTGTGGTGTTGGATTTTTGGGCTACATGGTGTGGACCTTGTAAACAAATCGCTCCATATATTGAAGAACTGGCAGAGGAATATAAGGATAAAGTAAATATCGGTAAGTGCGATGTAGACGACAATGCAGATCTTCCTGCACAGTTCGGTGTCCGCAACATTCCTACCGTGCTGTTCATTAAAGATGGAAAGGTGGTTGACAAGCAGGTGGGTGCTACTACCAAGGCTGCTTTGCAGGCAAAGGTAGAGGCTTTGTTGAAATAACTCAAAATCAAATAAGTTATGGGAATGGAAGACGACTTCTTGTTGGAAGACGAGGACGATGAAAAAACCATCGAGTTCATCAAGAACTATTTGCCTCAGGACATGAAAGAGGTTTTCTCGGACGATGACTTGTACTACATCTTGGATTTGATTGTGGATTACTATACCACGAGCGGTTGTCTGGATGCACAGCCGGATGACGAAGGGTATATCAACATTGACCAGGATGAGATTGTGAACTACATCGTCAAGGAGTCTACAAAGGATGGTATGGGACCGTTTGACCCGGATGCAATCTTCTTCGTTGTACAAGGCGAAATGGAGTATGGCAACCAGCTGGGACAGGTAGAGTAAAAATACATACCGAATTCCTGAAAGAATAAACTCCGGGGTTGTGAGATGCAGCCCCGGAGTTTGTTTTTATTGTATAAGATGAGTTGGGTACTTTTATTTGGTTTGACTGTATCCTTCTGCTTTCAGCAAATCGATGATACGTGGCTTGAATTCTCCTTGAATGAGAATTTCCCCGTCTTTTACGGAACCTCCCACACCGCATTTCGTCTTGAGCATTCTGCCAAGTTCCTTTAAATCCTCTTCCGAACCGATGAATCCGGATATGACGGTGACGGTTTTTCCGCCTCGTCCTTTCTTTTCGATACTGACTCTCAGCTTTTGCTGTTTCGGATCAAGAGTCTCTGTTTCTTCCTCTTCTTCTACGTGATAGTTGAAATCGGGGTTCGTAGAATATACAATGTTCAGGCGGTCTTTCCAGTCGTTCTTTTTCATGTGAATTTAATTTAATCCGTCTTCAAAGGTATGACATTTTTCAGGAATCGTGTCTAAGGTTTGCGAGAAATAGTTTAATTTTGCACTATTATTAAATAGAGCACAATCCGGATGGCTGTACGAAGTCGTAAAATTATGGACAAGATTCCTGAGCCTACTTTACGCAGACTCCCATGGTATCTTTCGAATGCGAAGCTGATGAAAGAGAAAGGGGAAAAATATGTGTCGTCTACCCAAATCTCCAGACAAATCAATATTGATGCTTCGCAGATAGCGAAGGACCTTTCGTATGTGGATATATCCGGACGTACGCGAGTGGGGTATGAGGTGGACTTGCTGATTCAGGTGCTGGAAGATTTCCTTGGGTTTACGAACATGCACAAGGCTTATCTGTTCGGGGTTGGTAGTCTGGGGGGGGCCTTGCTGAGAGACTCCGGTCTGTCGCACTTCGGATTGAAGATTGTGGGCGCATTCGATATCAACCCGAATCTGGTGGGTACTACCATCGAAGGAATTCCCATTTATCATACCGATGAGTTTGAGCAGCGGATGGCAAAGGATGGGGTGAGAATCGGGGTGCTGACTGTTCCTATCAACATTGCGCAGGACATTACGGACAAGATGGTGGCCGGAGGAATCAAGGCTGTATGGAATTTTACACCGTTCCGTATCCGTGTACCGGAAACCATCGTGGTACAGAACACTTCACTATATGCGCATCTGGCCGTGATGTTCAATCGTTTGAATGAAATTATAAAGAAATAACTCCATGAAAATTATTGCTATAGGCATGAACTACAGCCTGCATTGTCATGAATTGCATGCAGGGGAGGCCTTGCCAAAGGAACCGGTGATTTTTATGAAACCGGACTCTGCCTTGCTGAAAGACAGCAAGCCTTTTTTTATCCCTGATTTTTGTGAACAGGTAGATTATGAAACGGAGATGGTGGTGCGTATCTGCCGTCTGGGAAAGAATATTTCCGAGCGTTTTGCTCATCGTTATTATGATGCAGTGACCGTGGGCATTGATTTCACAGCCCGCGATTTGCAGCGCAAGTTCCGTGCGGAAGGAAAGCCTTGGGAATTATGCAAGGGATTTGACAATTCGGCAGCCATCGGTGATTGGGTACCGGTGGAAAAAGTGGGCGACATTCAGCACGTGAATTTCCATCTGGATATCGACGGAAAGACGGTGCAGCAAGGAAATACTGGTGATATGTTATTTACCGTAGACCAGATTATTGCTTACGTCAGCCGTTTCTGCACGTTGAAAATCGGGGATATGCTGTTTACGGGTACGCCGGTGGGAGTCGGTCCCGTACAGATAGGCAATCACTTGGAGGGATATTTGGAAAATGAAAAACTTCTTGATTTTTACATACGATGAAGATTAGAGTAGGCTTTGGATTCGATGTGCATCGTCTGGTGCCCGGACGTGAATTGTGGCTGGGTGGAATTCGTCTGGAACATGAATTGGGCTTGTTGGGACATTCTGATGCCGATGTGCTGATTCATGCCATCTGTGATGCGCTGCTGGGAGCAGCCAACCTGCGTGACATTGGCTATCATTTCCCTGACAATTCGGCGGAATTCAAGAATATCGACAGCAAGATTCTGCTGGCGAAAACCGTGGAACTGATTGCCGGAAAAGGCTATCGGGTGGGAAACATCGATGCAACGGTGTGCGCCGAACGTCCGAAACTGAAAAACCGCATCCCGGAAATGCAGGAAGTGTTGGCCAAGGTGATGGGTGTGGACGCAGACGATGTCTCCATCAAGGCAACGACGACCGAGAAACTGGGCTTTACCGGACGGGAAGAAGGTATTTCGGCCTATGCTACGGTGTTAATTGAAAAAGATTGAGAAGGAGGAGAAAGAATGAATCCGAAATATTCAGTAGTCATACCGGTATACAACCGGCCGGACGAGGTGGACGAACTGTTGCAGAGCCTGACGGGACAAACCTATAAGGATTTTGAGGTAGTAGTGGTGGAAGACGGTTCTGCCATCCCGTGTAAGCAGGTAGTGGAAAAATACGTCGGAAAGCTGGATGTGCATTATTTTGAGAAACCCAATTCAGGACCGGGACAAACCCGAAACTATGCGGCGGAACGAAGCCGAGGAGAGTATCTGCTGATTTTGGATTCCGACTGTATTCTGCCTGAAACGTATCTGGCGGCGGTAGAGGCTGAACTACAACGGGAGCCGGCGGATGCATTTGGAGGACCTGACTGTGCGCACGATTCGTTTACCGACGTGCAGAAAGCCATCAACTATGCCATGACTTCTTTCTTTACTACGGGAGGAATCCGCGGAGGAAAGAAAAAGATGGATAAGTTCTATCCCCGTAGCTTCAACATGGGAGTCCGTTCCGACGTGTACAAGGCGTTGGGTGGATTTTCAAAGATGCGTTTCGGGGAGGACATTGATTTCAGTATCCGTATCTTCAAGGGTGGATATCGTTGTCGTCTGTTCCCGGAAGCGTGGGTATGGCACAAACGCCGTACGGATTTGAAAAAATTCTTCAAGCAAGTACACAATTCCGGCATTGCCCGCATTGACTTATACAAGAAATATCCGGAGTCGTTGAAAGTGGTACACTTGCTGCCGGCAGTGTTTACGGTAGGAGTGGTATTGGTCTTGCTGGCGGCCTTTATCTGTCCGTGGAGCTTGTTGCTGTTAGCATTGTTTGCGGTCATTATTTTTACAGATGCTTCTCTTCGCAATAAAAGTGTGAAAATTGGTGGACTGTCTGTCTTTGCGGCGTTTATACAGTTGACGGGTTACGGCTCCGGCTTTTTGCGGGCGTGGTGGAAACGCTGCGTGTGCGGAGGAAAGTCTTTCTCTGCTTTTGAGAAAACGTTCTATAAATAAGAATAGGCTTTTTCCCCTGGCCGGTGGTTTCGTCAGTCACTCTTTTGAAAAGGTACGTACACCATGAATGAGAAACTGAATATTAACCAGTGGGCGGAGGAAGACCGACCCCGGGAAAAATTGATGCAGCATGGCCCGGCAGCCTTAAGCAATGCTGAACTGCTGGCCATCCTGATTGGCTCCGGCAATGCGGAGGAAACTGCGGTGGGTTTGATGCGGAAAGTATTGGACGACTGCCATAACCGGCTGAGTGAGCTGGGAAAATATACTGTGGACGATCTTTGTCGTTACAAGGGAATCGGTCCGGCAAAGGCCGTCACGGTTTTAGCAGCTTCTGAATTGGGTAAGCGTCGGCGGGAAGAGGAGCCTTCCGAGCGTAAACGAATTACCAGTTCGCAGGATGTGTATGCTTTCTTTCATCCGTTGATGTGCGATTTGCCGGTGGAAGAATGTTGGATATTGTTGCTGAACCAAGCCGCCAAGGTGATAGATGCCGTGAAAATCAGTCAGGGAGGACTGGCTTCTACACAGGTGGATGTACGTTGTATCTTGCGGGAGGCCATTCTGAAACGGGCTACTTCGATGATTCTTTGTCACAACCATCCCTCGGGAAATACTCGTCCCAGTTCGGATGACGACCGTTTGACTCATGCGTTGCTGGAGGCAGGACGTACCATGAACATCCGTTTGTTGGATCATGTGGTGGTTTCAGACGGAGGGTACTATAGTTACGGAGATGAAGGACGCCTGTAAGTTCGTTTTTTTGCAAGGTAAGGATGAAAAAATGGAGATTTTTGCCTATGTTTGCAACGAAGAATAAAGATTGAATGATTATGGACAACGACACGAAGTTGAAAATTGAAGAAAAGATTATTGATATGCTGAAAACAGTGTACGACCCGGAAATTCCGGTAAACGTATACGATTTAGGCTTGATTTATAAGATAGACCTTCAGGACGACGGCGAGCTGACGGTGGATATGACGTTGACAGCTCCCAATTGTCCGGCAGCTGATTTTATCATGGAGGATGTGCGTCAGAAGCTGGAATCGGTGGAAGGCGTGAAGTCCGCACAGATTAATCTGGTCTTTGAACCGGAATGGGACAAGGACATGATGACGGAAGAGGCAAAACTGGAACTGGGATTCATGTAAATAAATGGGTATGGATACGATGAAAAATGTATATTTCCTTTCGGATGCCCATCTGGGCTCAAGAGCTATTGCGCATGGCCGTACGCAAGAACGCCGTCTGGTGAATTTCTTGGACAGCATCAAGCATCAGGCTGCAGCCGTGTATCTGTTAGGCGATATGTTCGACTTCTGGTATGAATTCAAACTGGTGGTTCCGAAAGGTTATACTCGCTTCCTGGGCAAACTTTCTGAACTGACGGACATGGGAGTGGAAGTGCATTTTTTTATCGGTAACCATGACATTTGGTGCGGAGACTATCTGGAAAAGGAATGTGGCGTGATTCTGCATCGGGAACCCTTGACGTGTGAAATTTACGGGAAAGAGTTTTTCTTAGGGCATGGTGATGGACTGGGGGACAACGACCGGAAATTCAAATTGCTGCGAACCATGTTCCACAGCAAGACTTTGCAACGCTTGTTTTCGGCCCTGCATCCGCGGTGGAGCGTGGAACTCGGATTGAAGTGGGCCAAGCACAGTCGTCTGAAAAGAGAAAACGGCCGTGAACCGGAATACATGGGTGAAGATGAAGAGCCGTTGGTATTGTTCTCGAAGGAATACTTGAAAAACCATCCTGATATCAATTATTTCATTTACGGACACCGTCACATTATGCTGGATTTGATGTTGAGCCGCACTTCGCGGATGATGATTCTGGGGGACTGGATTACAGAGTTCTCGTATGCAGTGTTCGACGGAGAAAACATGTTCCTGGAACAATACGTAGAAGGTGAAACCTCGGTGGAATAATCGAGAGTATAAGCTATAAAAATCAGGCGTTGATAAAAGCATCATTCCTGCTTTTATCAACGCCTGATTTTTAGTATAGCTATATGGTGGAAATTATCGGGCTACTTCACCGCTTTCATGACGGGCTAGCAAGCCTTCTACTTCGGATACCTTAACCATATTATAGTCGCCGGCAATGGTATTCTTCAATACGGAAGCGGCGGTAGAGAAATCTACGCGTTTCTGGTTGTCTTCGAATGCATTCTGTGCATACAGCATAGCGCCACAGAAGGCATCGCCTACTCCAACGCAATCGATGACGTTGTCGATATCGAATACACGGCTGTATTTCATTTCGCCGTTGGCATAAAGTACGCCGGCAAATGTATGGTGCTCGGAGCTCATCACGTTACGCAGGGCGATGTAGATGTACTTGCAGTTTGGAATCTGCAGGCTGATGCCTTGGCAGAATTTTTCATAAGCGGCTGTATCGTATTTCTCTCCGCTCTTGGTAGCCTTGAAACCAGGAGCAGGGATACCAGTCAAGAGGGCATATTCTCCTTCGCTTCCAAACATGATATCGCTGCTGGTCATTAGCGGTCGTAATACTTCTTGTGCGGTCTTTCCATAATTCCACAGGTTTTTGCGGTAATTGATGTCATAAGAGATGGTCAGCCCCATTTCTTTGGCAATGTCGATAGCTTCTTTACATACGTCAGCCAGTCCGGGAGTCAGTGCGGCATCAATACCTGACCAGTGGAAGATGGCGGCATCCTTGAAGATTTCCCGCCAGTTAATCATACCGGGTTTCAGTTCAGAGAAGGAGGAATGTTCGCGGTCATAGATGACGTTCGAGTTACGCATGGCTGCTGCTTTTTCCATATAATAGGTACCAAGACGGTGCCCGCCAAAAAGGATGTGCTTTGTACCGATGTTGTGTGAACGGAGTTCTGCAATACAAGTTTCTCCCAATGCGTTGTTCGGCAAGCGTGTGATGTATTCCACTTCTCCACCAAAGTTGGCGATGGAAATGGCTACATTGGCTTCGCTTCCTCCGTAATTGACAAGGAAGTCGTGGCTTTGTTGAATACGCAAGTTGTCAGGAGTAGTGAGACGGAGCATGATTTCTCCAAATGTTACAATCTTTTTGCTCATAGTGGGATGTTTTTGTTTTAACAGAACGGAGTAAAAAAGAAGAGGATACCTCTTGCAGGTTTCCTTTTCCTTGCCTTCGTTTCCGCGGCAAAGATAGTGAATTCCTGTCAGGGGGTATCCTCTTTTAACTCTTTTAGGATTCCTGCGACTTATTTGCTGTTCAGGATGTTCATGGTGTCGGTAGCAATCATCAGCTCTTCGTCGGTCGGGATGACTACGACTTTTACTTTTGAATTGTCGGTAGAGATGATGGCTTCTTTTCCACGTACTTTGTTTCTTTCCGGGTCGATTTCTACACCCAGGAAGCCCAAAGTCTTGCAGACACCGGCACGGGCAGTAGCCTGGTTTTCGCCTACACCACCGGTGAACAGGATGACGTCGACACCTCCCATGGCGGCAGCGTATGCACCGATGTATTTGGTGATGCGGTAGAAGTACATGTTTTCAGTCAGGATGGCACGTTCTTCGCCTCTTGCTACTGCATCTTCCAGTTCACGCATGTCGCTTGATTTTTCGAACATACCCAGCACACCGCTCTTTTTGTTCAGCAGAGTAGACATTTCGTCCGGAGTCAGACCTTCTTTCTTCATGATGTAAGTGATGGCACCTCCGTCGATGTCTCCACTACGGGTTCCCATCATCAAGCCTTCCAGCGGAGTCAATCCCATGCTGGTATCGATACATTTTCCGTCTTTTACAGCGGCGATGGAACCACCGTTACCGATGTGGCAAGTGATGATGCGGCTACCTTCCTGTGGGATGCCCAGGAATTCACATACACGTTTGGATACATAACGGTGAGAAGTTCCGTGGAAACCGTAGCGGCGGATACCATACTTTTCATAATAGCTGTAAGGAATGGCATACAGGTATGCATAGTCTGGCATAGTCTGGTGGAAAGCAGTATCGAATACTGCTACTTGTGGCACTTCCGGCAACAGTTTCTGTACAGCATAGATACCTTTCAGGTTGGCCGGGTTGTGAAGAGGACCCAGGTCGCAGCATTCTTCTACAGCTGCAATGACAGCATCATCAATCAGTACGGAAGCACTGAATTTAGTTCCTCCGTGCAATACACGGTGACCTACAGCCTTGATTTCATGGAGGTTCTTTACGGCTCCATATTCAGGATTAGTCAGGGTATCAAAGATGAACTGTACACCAGTAGTGTGTTCCGGAACGTCTTTTTCGAGGATTTTCTTTTCGCCGTTTGGCAAAGTCAGTTTCAGGAAAGAGCCTGGAAGACCGATTTTTTCAATACCTCCTTGAGCGAGGACTTCTTTTGTAGTCATTTCAAACAATTTGTACTTGATTGAAGAACTACCGCAGTTGAGTACTAATACTTTCATATAATTGGAATATATTTTTATGAATAATGAAAATCATAATGCCACTCTGTGAGAAAGGGAGTGGCATTATGGATATGATAGGATTCGGATGATTACTGAGCTTTGGCTGCGATGGCCTGGTTGGCTGTAATGGCAATCATCTTATATACGTCGTCTACACTGCATCCGCGAGACAAGTCGTTAACCGGACGAGCAATACCCTGCAGAATCGGTCCTACGGCAGTAGCGTGTCCCAGACGTTCTACCAGTTTGTAAGAGATGTTTCCGACTTCCAGACACGGAACTACCAATACATTGGCTTTTCCGGCAATTTCTGAACCCGGGGCTTTGCTGGCACCAACCTTCGGAACCAATGCGGCATCAGCCTGCAGTTCACCGTCAATCTTCAGGGTCGGATCCATTTCTTTGGCAATCTTCAGTGCTTCTACTACTTTGTCTACTACTTCATGTTTAGCAGAACCTTTGGTTGAGAAGCTCAACATGGCTACACGCGGGTCGAGGCCTGCTACCGACTGAGCTGTACGAGCTGTACAGATGGCAATCTGTGCCAGCTGGTTGGCATCAGGAACCGGAGTTACGGCTACGTCACCCATTACCAGGATACCGTTGTCACCACATTCAGGAGCGTGTGTCAGCAACAGCATGGCACCTGAAACGCAAGTGATGCCCGGAGCGGTCTTGATAATCTGTAATGCCGGACGGAGTACATCGCCTGTGGTATTGCGGGCACCGGCCAACTGTCCGTCAGCGTCGCCAGATTTGATAATCAGACAGCCCAGATAAAGCGGATTCAAAACCAGTTTGCGGGCTTCTTCAATAGTCATGCCTTTTTTCTTACGAAGTTCGCAAAGCAGTTGTGCATATTCTTCTTTCTTCGGATGGTTTTCCGGATCGATGATGGTAGCTTTGTGAATGTTACCTAAACCCCATTCCTTTGCCAGTCCCATGATTTCATCGGGATTACCCAACAGAATCAAGTCTGCTACACCATCTGTCAATACTTGATTGGCAGCCTTCAAAGTACGTTCTTCTGTTCCTTCCGGAAGCACGATGCGCTGTTTGTTTGCTTTAGCGCGTTCAACGATTTCACTGATTAAATCCATGATTTATATGTTAAATGGTAAATTCTTGTTGTGTGTGGTAATGAATTTCTCCTTTATTCGGTTGCAAAAATAGCTATTTTTGTAATATCAAGTTTGCAAAAGGCGTTTTTTTTTTGCTTTAAAGTATGCAAAAACCTTTACTCTTCTTATGGAGTAAAATAAAAACAGGTTTTTAGGTATATCGGCTTTCCTGATTATGTAAATTTGCGCCGGTTTTCAATAAATTAAATTTAAGGTAAAATGATTCGACAGTGTTCTATTCTTTTTGGATGTCTGGCATTGGGTGAACTGATTGTGTACTTGACAGGTGTGAAATTGCCTTCAAGTATTATCGGTATGCTGTTGCTGACTCTGTTCCTTCAGCTGGGTTGGATAAAGCTGGAGTGGGTGCAAGGCTTGACTAACTTTTTGGTTGCCAATCTTGGTTTCTTTTTCGTGCCGTCGGGAGTGGCATTGATGCTTTATTTCGACATCATTACAGCGCAGTTCTGGCCAATTGTGATTGCTACGTTGGTTAGTACAGTATTAGTGTTGGTTGTTACAGGTTGGGTTCATCAATTGGTGCGTAAGTATGGATTTTTTCGAAAATAGATTCTTTCTGCTGGCCATCACGTTTGGCTTTTATTTTATTTCAAAGTTATTGCAGAAAAAGACAGGTTGGGTGTTGTTAAACCCCATTTTGGTAGCGATTGCCTTGTTGATTTGCTTCTTGGAGTGTACAGGTGTTTCCTATAAAACTTATTCGGAGGCAGGTAGTTTGGTGGAATTCTGGCTGAAACCGGCGGTGGTTGCCTTGGGAGTTCCCTTGTATTTGCAATTGCGTATGATTAAGAAACAGCTGATGCCGATTTTGGTCTCTCAGCTGGCAGGTTGCGTAGTGGGATTGGTGTCTGTCACCATTATTGCCAAGCTGATGGGGGCTTCGCCTGAAGTCATTATGTCGTTGGCTCCGAAATCTGTAACGACCCCTATTGCCATGGAAGTATCGAATGCGGTAGGAGGGATTCCTTCTCTGACGGCAGCCGTAGTGATTGTAGTAGGATTGTTTGGAGCAATCTGCGGATTTAAATTGTTACAGGTGGGACGTGTGGCCAGCCCGATAGCACAAGGCTTGTCCATGGGTACGGCCAGCCATGCGGTAGGTACTTCACGTGCAATGGAAGTCAGTGGCAAGTACGGTGCATATGCCAGTTTGGGACTGACGTTGAACGGAATCCTGACAGCCTTGCTTTCACCGACCATTCTGCATCTGTTGGGATTGTATTAAAGGTTGTTACGGGATGTCATATTGTCCAAACAGGGCATAAAGCCAGTAACCAGTGAATTGGTTTTTATAGGAGAATGCGCTATATTTGTCATTCAATCAAGGAACCAAATTTGTTATGATTACATTTAAACCTATTGAACTAGACGACAAAGACAGGGTTCAGAAATATACGTTACGCAGTTGGCGTCGTAATTGTGACCTGTCATTTTCTAATTTGTACAGTTGGCGCTTCTTGTATCGCACAGAGATTGCGGAGAAAGACGGCTTCTTGTTGTTTCGTTTTTATGCCGACAATCAATTAGCCTACATGATGCCGGTGGGAGAGGGTAACCTCCACTCCATACTGGAGGAACTGATGGAGGATGCGCGGAGTTTGGGAGCGCCTTTCCGTTTGTTGGGCGTATGTGTCGGAATGCGGGCAGAACTGGAATCGGCTTTCCCTTTCCAGTTTGATTTCGAAGCCGACCGTGACTATTTTGATTATGTGTATTTGCGGACAGATTTGGCTACCTTGCGTGGAAAGAAATTTCAGCCCAAACGGAATCATATCAATAAGTTCAAAGCGGCTTATCCGGATTACGAGTACAAGCAATTGACTCCGGAACTGATTCCGGAGTGTCTGCAGCTGGAAACAGAATGGTGCAAGGCCAATGATTGCGCCGAAAACCAAGCCTTGCAAGATGAACGTCGTTCCATGACGGCTGCATTGGAACACATGGAGCAACTGGACATCCAGGGAGGTGTACTTTATGTAGGAGGCAAGATTGTGGCCTTCACCTTTGGGGCTCCTATCAACCAGGAAACCTTTGATACGTGTGTGGAAAAGGCTGATACGGATATTGAAGGAGCGTATGCCATGATTAATTATGAGTTTGCCAATCATATTCCTGAACAGTATATTTATATCAATCGGGAAGAAGACTTAGGTTTGGAAGGACTTCGCAGGGCGAAACTGTCTTATCATCCGGAGATTCTTCTTGAAAAGTACGTGGCAGAATTGAAATGACAATAAAGGAACAAGTCAAAGTCCTTTGGAAACAGTGTTTCCATGATTCGGACGAATTCATTGATTTTTATTTTCAAAAGCGGTATACCGATGACCTGAACAGTTGTGCGGAAGCAGACGGTCGGGTCATTGCCGCTTTGCAACGTATCCCTTATTTCTTGACGTATGAAGGGATGGAGATGCCCGTGGCTTATATTTCTGGGGCTTGTACGGATCTGGCTTATCGGAATAAAGGCGTGATGCGTCAGCTATTGGCGGAAGCCCATCGTCGGATGTATCGGGAAGGAATCATGTTTTCCACTTTGATTCCGGCGGAGGAATGGTTAAAGGGGTATTATGCCCGTTCCGGTTATGCGAATTGCTTTTCACAGGGTGAAAAGTTATTAACAGCCTCTTCTTTGCCTGTTGATAACTTTTCAAAATTGTTGAGAATTGTTGAAATCGCCCCAGGAAGTACTCTGTGCAGTGATGCATTCCTCTTTTTTAACCATTTTCAGTCTTCTCAGGAAGCTTATATACAGCATGACTGGGAGGATTTCCACATCATATTAACCGATTTGCAATTGAGTGGCGGTTCGTTGTGGGGTGCCTTTCAGGGAGATATACTGAAAGGACTTTGTTTCTGTTTCCCGGAGGAGGACACGTTGAAGGTTACCGAACTGATCAGTGCGGAGGAGCAAGTGGCATGGGCTTTGGTGAAGTTTCTGTTGTCACATTATCAGGTGGCTCAAGCGGAATGCTTGGGGCAGGAGGGAGAAAATTCCCATGAGTTAGGTATGGCACGGATTATCCATGTAGAAGCGATGCTGCGTTTATTGGCGGGAACCTATCGCGGGAATCTTTATATAAAGGTAGAAGGAGATGAGGCTATCCCAGAGAATAACGGTTGGTACAATTTGGAAGAAGGACACTATTCCAGTGGAAAGCAGGAGGATAAAGCTTATCAAGTGGTTTCCATCGAGGAATTGACTCGTCTGTTGTTTGAAGGGAAGCATCCCTATATGAGCCTGATGCTGAATTAAAATTATTGGTTACTACTGTCGGAAGTCAGCATTCGTTCCAGTTCTTCGGCCGTCAGTTTCAGGTGGAATTGTCCGTGGTAGGCAATGGAGATGCCTCCGGTTTCTTCCGATACGATGATGGCCATGGCATCCGTTTCCTGTGAAACCCCCAAGGCGGCCCGGTGACGTAGCCCCAGTTCTTTGGGAATCTCCAGGTTGTGTGAAACCGGAAGAATACATCCGGCAGCTTTTATCCGTTTGTGGCTGATAATCATGGCGCCGTCGTGAAGTGGACTATTCTTGAAGAAGATGTTTTCTATCAACCGCTGGTTGATGTTCGCATCAATCACATCGCCTGTACGTACGATATCGTCCAACGGAAAATCTTTCTCAATGACAATCAAGGCCCCTACTTTTCCTTTGCTCATGTTCAGGCAGGCCATGACGATGGGCATGATGTCTTCTCGGTCTGTTTCATTTTTCTTGTTGCCTTTCAAAAATCGGAACAGGCTGTTGCTGCGGTGTCTGGATCCGAGGCTGAGCAGGAAGTGACGTATCTCATCCTGAAACAGTACGATGAGGGCAATGACACCCACGCTGACCAGTTTGTCGAAGATGGAGCCCAGTAATCGCATCTGGAGCACTTGTGACACGATTACCCAGATGATGATGAATACCAAAATGCCAATAAAGATATTGATAGACCCCGATGATTTCATCAGCTTGTAGGTCTTATACAGCAGGAAAGCTACCAGCAGGATATCGAGAATATCTTTGAAACTGAGTATGTAGATATCGAAAGGCATAGTCGTAAAGTGTTTGGAATAAGTAGGTTTTGGCGTTATCGGTCTTTCAGGGCATTGAAAATGCGAACGGTTTCTACGGCCGCTTTTACATCGTGCACCCTGAGTATTTTGGCTCCTTTCATCAAGGCAATGGCATGTACGGCTGTTGTGCCGTTGAGTGCCTCTTCTGGAGTCTCATTCAATAGCTTGTAAATCATGGACTTTCGGGATACTCCTACCAAAACAGGTAGTTGGAAGAGCTGGAATTCTTCCAGTTTATCCAATATCTCGTAATTGTGTTTCAGGGTTTTCCCAAAGCCGAATCCCGGATCAAGTATCAGGTCTTTTACTCCCAATGTCCGAAGCTTTTCTATTTTCTCGGCAAAATAACGGATAACCTCTTTTACCGGATTGTCGTAATGCGGATTGAGCTGCATGGTTTGCGGATTCCCCTGCATGTGCATCAGGATGTAAGGCACTTTCAGCTGGGCGATAGTGGGAAACATGTGGGTATCCAGGTCGCCTGCAGAAATGTCATTGACCAGGGCCGCTCCATATTCTTCCACACACATCTTGGCTACATCTGCCCGAAAGGTATCGACGGAAACAAGAGTCTCGGGGCATTCCCGCTGTACAATTTCCAGCCCCTGCCGTAGCCGTCTCATCTCTTCTTCCGGTGATACGTCTTCCGCATCCGGTCGCGATGAGTAAGCTCCCATGTCGATGAAAGTTCCTCCTTCTTCCAGAATCTGGTGAACCCGGCAGATGATATCTTTTTCGGTTTGTTTACGGCTGTCTGCATAAAAAGAATCCGGAGTGAGATTGAGGATTCCCATCACCTTCGGTTGTGATAAATCCAGCAGTTCTCCTTTTACATTGATGTATTTTGCGAATGTTTCTTCCATGAATTTTCTGTCCGTTTCTACCTCGCAAAGGTACGTACAATAATTCAATTTGTTTCAGTTCTTTCTGGCGAATTTTCTTTTCAAGATGGATTTTTCGGCCTTTTTATCTCTTCTTTTTTCACTTTTGGGCAAAAAAATGAACCAAAAGTTTGCAGGTTACAAATTTAGTTGTACCTTTGCAACCGCAATTGAGAACGAGACTCTCGGGCGTTTAGCTCAGCTGGTTCAGAGCATCTGCCTTACAAGCAGAGGGTCGGCGGTTCGAATCCGTCAACGCCCACTCAACGAATTTCTCGTAAATCATTGCTTCTTCTTTTTGGGGCGTTTAGCTCAGCTGGTTCAGAGCATCT
>ULLE01006894.1_pt1 | contig 19111 bp, 22 predicted proteins | sample 1951331 | NCBI WGS metagenome assembly ULLE01 (sample SAMEA4835518, study PRJEB28245) | human gut metagenome | biome: gut microbiome; material: fecal sample | place: Denmark | collected 2008
AATAACTTAAACTCTTTTGGTGGTTTTTGATTTGTATTTAAAAAATATTTTCTTAATTTATCTTCTGTTTTTCCGTCAAAATATTCATTTCTTGCAGCTAATAAATGTCCTATAACTGCTCTTGAAATTTTATTTACGTTTATTCCTTGTATTTCAACATATTGCGCTATTTCTCCTGGTGTAATATATAATTTATATAATATATCTACTAACTTTTTATATTCTTTATCATAATCACTCCCAAGTAAATCATTATTGCATCTGGAGCAAATAGATCTATATTTCAAACCATTTTGTGAAATTTGACTTTTTATTTCTTTTTTATTCATTTCTAATATAGAATTATATTTTATTTTCCCGTTATTAAAGCAAAATTTAGGTGGAACATGATCCCATGTTAAATTAGATACTTGACCGCAAATATTGCATCTATCATTCAATTTTCTTTTTTCTCTTGCATAATTTCTTCCGTTTTCCATTTTTTATTAACTCCCACAATTATATTTTAATTCTTAAATTGTTCTATTAAAATATTAAATATTTCTATATTTTCTACAACAATTATTTCTAATGTTTCAATTACTCTAGTTAAAGCTTGATATAACATATTTTTGGGTGAATACACATTATTATACATTTGCATAGCCCTTAATTTATTATTTTCATCATAATAAAAATGCTTATCTATAATTACTCCTACATTTTCAAATTCTTGTCCAATTACTTTATGAGAATTTCCAACTGTATTTTCATTATCACATGTTATTTCAAATCCAACTAACCCATTTTCACGAAATAAAGTAGGAGTATATGAAATAAAACTGTAATCTTTTTTTGATGAAATATATCTATTAGCTTCTATATAGTTGTTAAAATAAATTATATCTATATTATCTGTATTAATACAAAGTTCCTGCTTTTTGTTTAAATCTAAAATTACCTTTATAAAATTAGCTAATTCCTTATTAGTTCGTATTTTTTTTGATAATGTGTATTTATTTAAAGTTCGTTTTTCTAATTTTTCTAATGTTCCTCCCTCTGAAGCCTTTAAAATTTGTTTTTTATCTCCACTACAAATTATTATACTATTATTTTTTTTACTGTAATTCATTATTTGTTCAAATTGATTTACATTTATTCTTTGTATTTCATCAATAAATACTACATCAAAATTATTATTTGTTACAATAAAGTACTCTCTTATGGAATATATATTCCAATTATACTTAGAAATCAGTTCTCCATGTCCTTGATTAAGTAGTCCACAATGTATAATAGCCACTTTCTTATTATTTTTATACAATTGCTTAGCTAAATCATATATTAATAAAGTCTTACCTGTACCAGCATCTCCTTGAATCAAAAAATTTTTTTCTCCTGATTGCATATCTTCAATTATTTTGTTTTTTATTTCTTCTTGTTGCTTTGTCAAAAAATACTGGTTATTCATAAATTCATTAGTTTTGTTAAATGGCGAAATTAAATAATTTGAAGCTTTAAAAACATTGTTAAGATTTATATCCTGGCAAGTTAGGTTATTATTTAAAATTTCTAATAGCTTTATATAAGATATTTCTTCTAAATCTTCATTCTTTAACAAATATAATTTATCTATATCTTGTATATATCCTATTAAGATGCTGTTTCTATTTAAAAAACTTAGATAGTACCTATTTCTTATTAATTGTTTTTTTATTTTTTCTAAATCATTTATTTCTCTTTTATACTCAATATTTAATATATTCTGCTCATCTAATCTTAATAAATCAAATTCTTTACCTATTTGAGGAATTTGATAACCTATATAAAAATGATTATATTTATTCATATTTCCTTGAATATCAATTTTTTCTATATTTTCTACAAGTTGCACAAGCGGTTCTATTTCATTCTTCTTTATTGATAAACTATAGTCATCTCCTATAAATTGTTGATATTCTTTAGGGATTTCTCTATTATTTGCTAAGTATATATTTACTAGTGATTTAAGATTAATTGATTTCATTTTTACCTCCATTCACATTTTACAATATTTTTTTCAAAAAATTTGTCGAAATTTGTATAAAAAAATAAAAAACAAAATAATTTTGTAAAATTTATTACATTAATTATTTTGTTTTTCTTTTGTTACATACTTTTTATTTTTTATTAATTTTCAAAGACTGCTTTATTAAAGGAATCGCATTATCTATGTCTTCTTTAGAAGTAATTTCTATTGCATAATCTCCATTTGCATGATGTCCAACTTTTGACATATCTTTTGTTATATTCAAGCCATCATTTAATGTACCTTTCTTCATGTTTATATATAATCTTATTTTTGAACTATAAAATTCAACATCAGCAATATTAGTTGTTCCTTTAAAAGCAATATATAATTTTTTATATTCTATATCTATATCTCCAAGAGCTAATATTTCATTTTTTAATAATTCATATAATTCTTTTATTCTGTCCGATACTTTATTTAAATGATCTTCTTCAGTATATACTTTTATTTCTTTAATAACTTCTTGCATTTTTTTGCTTTTAGGTGTAAATTCCTCTTTTAAATTTGGATTCTTTGATAATTTATCAAATTCAACTATATCATTTTCATATTTCACTGCTTTAATTAAGTCAAATGGCATGCCTTCAAATTCAGTCGCATTAATTTGTCTTTCTGAAAAGAAAGGTGAAATAAATACAATTCTTGCTTGTGACCAATCTATATCTTTTATTTCATAATTTGATTTTGTTACATTATTATATTTTAAAACAAATGCTTCTTTCCTTTTTAACATAAGTGCTAAATATGAATATCCTTGATCAACTAAACTGTTATTTTTTATATTTTTGTATTCTACAATTATAAAAGTTTTGTTTTCTTCATCATATCCCAATGAATCTATTCTACAATTATCAACACTGAATTCTGTTGCAATAAATTTATATCCTAATATTGATTTCATGTTATTTTCGACATAAGTTTATAGTTCTTTTTCATTTTTAAAATCTATTTTCTTTAATATCTTATTTTTTTGAATTATCATTTCTATCCCTCTTTTCTTGTATAATTATAACACTGTTTTAAACCTTCTGCAATCTATTATGATTGAATTTGATTTTTTACATTTATTAGTTTATAATATAATTACAATTTTTATATAGGGGGGATTTTTTTGAGCACAAAAATAGCAAAAAAGGATCAACAATACGATGAATATTGGAAATTAACTGTAGAATATACTGATATATTTGGAGCACAGTTTAATAATACTTTAAAAGTTATTGTAAAATACATTGATGATAGTATTGAAAAAATCAATGACATAAATATTGAAAAATATAACGATAGAGATAAAGATGAAAGACTTAAATTTAAAGAATTATATGAGGATTTACAAAACATAATATTCACAATATATCCCAAAGCTGATTTAGGCTCTACAAGAAAATCTATAAATCAATTTGTTAAACTAGGTTTTGTAAATCCATATTTAAAAGGATATCATAAATTAACTAAAAAATTTCTAAATACATCATCTAGTGATAAAGAAATGAAACAAAGTATATTTTCTGAAATTTTTTATGATAGTGCATCATTTAATTCATCAATAACAAATGATAATAGAGATAAAAAAGAAATTAATTTTTTATTAAAAACTTTAATGTATCATCCAGAGAAAAAGTTATCTAAAACAGATTTAATAGCTTTAATGGTAACTGATTTAGCTTCTTTTCCAAAAGGATATTTAACAGTTGATGAGTTAAAATCACAATATAGCTATTCAAAAGCTATTGATTTTGAAGAAAATAAGTATAATCAAATTCACTATTTATTTACTTTTTTAAATCTAATGCCTGATTTAACTGCACACAAAGATAGAGGAATTGCCTTTACTGAGGATGGTACCGTACTATCTGATATTGATACCACTAGAGATCCATATATGCATGCATTATATAGAAACAATTTAAAAATCGAATCAAAACGTGTTTATGACGACATTGTATGTTATGTTGAAAAAATTGCTTATAAAGGTTTAGTTGCATCACATATAAAACCATGTCATATTTGCTTAGAAGAATTAAAAACAAGTGAAGCATATGATTATAATAACGGTCTTTTACTTCAACTAAATATTGATGCTTATTTTGATAAATTTGATATTTCATTTAATGATGATGGTACAATTCTTATAAGCTCTACTGTAGATAAAAGCATTGCTGAAAAATATAGTAAATATTCATTAGATAAAGAGATTTTAACACCAGAACGCTTAAAATACTTATCTTATCATAGAAAAAGATTTTTAGAAAAACATTCTTCTTAATGTTTAAAGGGAATCTTCATTATTTAGAAGATTCCTTTATTTTTAACACAATCAACATTTCAACTGTTTGATTTTTATTTATACTTCCTGTTACTTTGTATTGATGTTCTTTGCTAAATACTTTTACTGTTCCGTAGTTTGAAAGCATATTGCTTAATTCTCCTACTGTTGGCTTTGTTTTATTGCTTTCACTTATTACTATATAATTTGTTTTTCCTATACATTTTTTTACGAGCTTTTCTAAATTAGTCAAAAACATATTATTCTCTGAAAAATTAACATACTGAATTTCATGTTTTACTGCTTTATCATATAATCCATAAAAGTCTCCATATTTATTCATAGTAGCAGGATATGGTGGATCCATATATATTATATCTACTTTTTTATCTAATTTATCAATCATTTCAAAAGAATCATAGTTAAAACATTTATTATTTTTCTTATTATCAAAAACTGCATTATTGTAATTATCAATATTGTCTCTTATGTGTTTTTCAAAAGTATAATTGTGATATGCCCTTCTCCTTTTATATTTTTCATAACTATAATCTTCATCTCGTAATTTTTGTATCTGATTCCATGGCACATTCATTCTTGAGTATGGTAACTTTCTAATCATAGCTCTTCTTATCAAAGCTAAAAACATATATTTCTCATATTCGTTTTCTATTTTTTCTGAGATTACAAACAATTTAGCTAATTCTTTTACTTCATCATCATAGTATAATCTATTTGATAAAAAACTGATCTCTTTATATTTTTTATTAACTTCACTATTTGTAACTTTAGTATTTAAAATATCTTCATTTACTGTTACATCTTTGTTTTCTATAATTGCCTTACTTATTACATAATTCGAATATAATGCATCATTAGAATAAACTGTGTAATTATTTTCCTTTAGTGCGTATGCTACAGAGTTTCCTCCAGAAAACAAATCTAAGACAACACCTTTCTTTATAGGAAGATTCTCTATTATCCAGTCAACAAGTTTGTCCTTATTTCCTATATAATTAATTTTGGGATATTTGCTCATTGTCTAGCACCTCCCTTACAGAATTTGCAATCTGAAAAGCAAGTTTTGGTGGAACAGCATTTCCTATTTGTTGTTGAACTTTTCCTGCATTTCCTTTAAAAATAAAATCATCTGGAAACGTTTGAATTCTCGCTAATTCTCTTCCTGTTAATGCCCTATTTTGATTATAATGAAATACTTTTCTCATATCTCCTGTTATACAAAAAGATGGTTCATTGCTATTATATCTAATATACTTTCTTATATCTCCAGACTTTGGTCTTAATTCTTCAGGAATATCATTTCTATTTCCACCATCTGTTACATAGCTCATCTTTTTTAACATTTGCTCTGAATGCTTCATAGCATTATGATTTGGTATATCACTTGTTTCTCCACTTTTTAAGCTTGGTAAATTATCAATCGCATCTTTAATTGTATATATTTTGCTAGATTTTTTAGGAAACTCAAAAATATTTTTTTCATTTAATGTTCCAATAACAAATATTCTTCTTCTCTGTTGTGGAACACCATAATCAACAGCATTTAATACATCTGATTTCACATTATATCCAATGCGTTTAAATTCATTTACAATTTCTTTTATTGTTCTACCTTTATTATGAGTTTTTAATGCTGCAACATTTTCCATTACAAACATTTTTGGTTTGATTACTTCTACAAATCTAACAAATTCCCTGAATAGTTGATTTCTTTCATCATCAATAAAATTTCTACCTATTTTTCCTGCTATTGAAAATCCTTGGCAAGGTGGTCCTCCTATTATAACATCAATTTGCTGATTTCCTACTATGCTTTTAATTTCATCATTACTTATATTTTTAATATCTCCAACTTTTAAATTATGTGTTGGAAAATTATATTTATATGTATCTGCAAAACATTCATCATATTCTACAGCTAATACATTTTCAAATTCAGCTTTATCAAATCCAAGGGACATTCCTCCAGCACCCGAAAATAGGTCTATATACTTATATTTTTTCATTTAAACCTCCATCGTTCATTATAGCTAACATATTTAAGTATTGTTCATATTCCATAATAACCATATATTCTTTACTATTTTTTATTACTTTTATTGGTTTTTTAGTTTCTTCAATTTGCTTAAAAATCTTAGCTGATTGCCCCCTATTAAATTCTCTTGCTTTAACAGAATCTAAAAATAGATTTTCTAATTTCATCTCCATTTTCCCCCATGCTGATAGAATATCACTAAAAAATATAAAAGTAAATAGTAATTACAAAAATATATTAAATTGTCATTACTTTTTTAATATTTTTATATAAATAGGCACGTGAAAGTGCCCATTTTACAATTCATAGCTCCTTGTTTTTTTCTTTTGTCTTTGTTCCTTTTCCTGTTCCTGTTCCTTATTCTCTACTTCCTTAATCTGCTGTTTCATTTCTGGAACATTATTATAAATTACATCACATAGTTTAATTTCCTTCTTAACCTTCTTAAGCATATCTGTAACAAGAATAATATCTTTAGTAATAGAATTCTTATCTGCTTCATTACTACATTTATTTCTGTGATAATATAACTTGTTTCTTTGATTAAGTATTATTTGTTTTTCTCTAAGTTTCTTTGTTTTTAACTCTTCTACTGCATATGTTGTTTCTAATTTATATTTACACATAAATCTAATTTGTTCCGAATAGAAATCCATTTTCTTAATAGCTCTTTGCATTTCTGGTGTTAGCTTGTATTCTATATTATTCTTTTTATGAAAGCCTAATAAAAACTTATAATAGTAATATAGTGCAATTATTCCTTTAGGCTTATATTTTTTCTTTATACTAGATTTAGTTGAATAAAATTTTGCTTTCATAACTTTATAAGGAACTATATCTGGTCTTCAAACATAATCATTTTGAAGAATTCTCTTTGTAATATTATCAACAGAATATTCTTCTCCAAACGCTCTTTCAACTCTTATATTTCTTTTATAAGGTTCTCTTCTTACTGATAGTTTTCCAGCTCTATAATAGTAATTATATCCCATTGATTCTAATATTCTATGAAAATCTTTTGTAGTATAAGAATTTTTAATTGCATAGTCTAAATCCTCTTTAACTTCTTTATGATAATCACTTTCTTGTATATGCTTTTTATAGAAGTTTTCAAAGTTTATTCCAGATTTGCATTTCTTTTCTTCTAATACACTTAAACCATATTCCTCACAAAGTTCATCAGATGTTTTTCGCAATAATGCTGTATTTTCAAAATTACTATAATACTTATATCCATCCTTAAATGAAACTGAATTAATTACAAAATGATTATGAAGATGTTTAGTATTTAAGTGAGTAGATACCACTACTTGAAATCTATCTCCCCACATTTCTTCTGCAAGTCTTACTCCAATTTCATGAGCTATTTCTGGTGTTACTTCATTTTCCTTAAACGATTGCTCTGCATGAAATGCTAATATGCCATCTGTTTTGTGCCAAAAATCCTTTGCATTTCTCATTTCTTCTACTGCAGAATCTACATCACAATTTATACCTGTTGTATAAAATTGTTTTTCTGTTTTATCTGCATTAGTTGCATACATCATTACTTGTCTTATACTATCGTAATCATCTACTCCATTTTCTAAATAATCATTTTTTGTTTTTTCCTCATTAGTTGTATAATCCATCACATGATCTAATCTTTTTTCTACTTTCCATATTTTTGTTGTAGCCATAATTTTCTCCTTTCTAAAAATAAAAAGGGGCTTGGGGAATCTCCCCATTTTGAATTTCGAGCTACAGAAATTCATTGCTTGCTGATACATAACTTATAACTAAAATATGAAAGGAAATGCCCAAATTTGTTTCAAAAATTCAGGCATTATTCCTTAAGTTTACTCATCATAAATGCATTCTTTCAATACAATTTCATCTGCACAATTGCTTATATTATTCATTAGTCCTACCCACTTCATTTGGTCTTTTTGTTTTAATCCTTCAGTAATATTTTCTCTCTTTTTAAACTCTTCCATAAGCTGATTGTATCTTTTATTAGCTAACTCTTGTACTTCTTTTAAATGATCTATTAAGGTATCTTCACACTTCATAATTTCATATTGTATATGCTTATTTTCCTTTAAATAATTAAGTCTTAACCTTCCATATTTATCTAAACTAAAATCCTTATATTTACTTGGTAATTCCAATTCAGGATAATAATAATCTCCTACTTTTTTATAAGTTATATCCATAACTTTCCTCCTTTTTATTTACTTTTCTAAAATTTTATATTAAAATATATTTATAATCATTTGGGTTAGTATTTAGTTTTGCGGCTTATACTAACTCTTTTCTTTTGTCTTTTCCAAAGATGATTATTCCTCTACACATTTCATAAAGTCTTGATATTATTGAATCTACTATTTCTTCATTGTTATTACATAAAAGTCTTTTTCTTAACTTTTCTTTGTTATAATTTGTTGTAATTATTATTGGTAAATTGTTCTCATATCTGTTATTTATTATTGTAAATAATTTTTCTAATGTCCATTCACTAGGCCTTTCTTTACCTAAATCATCAATTATCAACAATGGAATTTTTGAATATTTTTCAATAACATCACTCTCACAATTGCCATCAATTTTGTAAGTATCCTTTATATCATTTAGTAAAGTTATTAGTGTTCCAAATATAACTGGTATTTCATTTTCTATTAAGTAATTTGCTATACTTGCTGCTAAATGTGTTTTACCTGTTCCAACTCCTCCAGTTATAAATAAACTTCCTTTGTTATCACCTTTTACAAAATTCACTGCATACCTTTTTGACTTTTCATAAGCCATTCTATTGTCATTATTAGTCATATAATTTTCAAAATTATATTCCATTAATCTTTTGTTCATTTTGCTATTTAAGTAATATCTCTTTCTTAGCATCATTTTTCTGTTATACTCCCTTTTATATTCTATTGTAGCTCTTCTATCATCAACTTTTTTCCAATATATCTTTGCTTTCATACAGTCACATCTTACAGGTTCTCCTGATAGGACGAACTCTCTATCTCCTACTATAAAACTCATTGTCTTTTGTTCTAATTCCTTTCCACAGAATTTACATTTTTCTCTTTTAATTGTTCTTGTACTTATCATATAAATTTCTCCTTTCATAATTAAAAATTGCTTTTTTAGTCTTTAAATCCACTATCATTTTCTATTCTAATCTTTTCTTCTCTATTCTTATCTTCTGCGTTATCTAATGTTACAGTAACGTTATTTATCATTTGTTTATCTCTAAATCTTTGCTGTCTTTTCCTGTTGTCTTCCTTGATTTTTTCGAGCTTATCAAGATTTTGGTAAACATCCCAATTTTTAATATAGATTGTTCCATCTTCTACGAATATCATGTGAAGATTCACTAGTTGTTGCATAATCGTTGTAAGCTTGTTTACTGTCTTGTTCATAATTCTTGCAAGATCATCAATTGTTATTGGAATATTCTCACCAAGTAGAACTGCTCCATGTGCATTACACTTTGCAGCTAATGCTAATAGTTGAAACCATACTCTACAATAGGTGTCCCCATCCCTACTATTAAGTAGTTTTTTAATTTTTTCATTGTCAAATATATCTGCCTGTATCTTAAACCAATGAACTTCAACCATTTTTCTTCCTCCTTTGCTATCTTACTGAAGCTCGTTCTTTTTCACATAGATATTCATCCAGTGCTTTTACTCTAAATAAGAACTTGCCGCCTACTTTTGAATATGGTATTTGTTTTTTCTTAACCAGTTGATTAATTAACCAATATGATATTCCTAAATAGTCTGCTGCTTCTCTCATTGTTAGAGTTATTCTTTTGACTTTCTGAAATTCCATATACATTCCTCCTTTCTTTTGAAAGTTTATCTTCTTTGTTGACAACTTATCTTTTGTGTGGTAAGCTATTATTATAAGTAATCAATTACTTATTTTATGTTGTAATTTTACTTAAAAGTCAAGTCCTGACTGGTTTTTGTCTTTGTAATTGATTTTGCGTAATAATCACTTACTCTGGTAAGAGTATATCAGTAATCTATTATACTTGTCAAGGGCTTACTATAAATTTTTTATAATTTTTTAGGAGGTATTCGTATGAGCCTTAATTTTAGTGCATTTGAAGGAAAAAATATTTTTAAATTTGCTAAATATGAAATTAAAGAAATAAGCAAAACTAAATATATAGTTTCAGATAGTATAAATAAAAAGCACTCTAGTGGTGCTCCATTAATTGATATAGAAAAAGGTTTTGAAGAATCTATTTTAATAGATTTATTAAATATAGGTAAATTAGTTTTTTATAACGAAAATGATATAGAAAAAAGTGTTTTAGACTTTGTAAATAAGTATTCTACATTAGGGTTAATAAACGATTTACCTTTAAATAAATACTTTTTCTTAGATGATAAAATAGTTTTAAAAGATTATAACTATATTGGAAATTCTGATTTAACAGCAGTAGTAGATAGAAAGAAATATTTTAAATTATTCTTCCCTACTTGTGATGATAGTCAGATAAAAGAATTAATTAATGAAGTAACTAAATTAGCAGAAACTCCTGCAATGGAGAAATATATATTATCTGATATAAATAAATTATTAGCAGGATCTAATTTATATTGTGAACCTCTAGATATGTTTATTCAATATGCTAAATACTTATATAGTTTATTAAATAATATTACTAATGAAGATAATTACAATATAGATGAATTATTAAAGCAATTTGAAATTAACAATGTTAAAATAAGTTTGTCTAGAAAAGAAACTTTATCCGTAGAATTTCAAATCACTTGTTTAAAACAATATATCGATTATTACTTTGCTAAAACAGTAGCACAAGATATTAATCTATTAAAGATATGTAAATTCTGTAATAAAGCTTTTCTTGCTGTTAATCCTAAAGCTGAATATCATACTCCTCAGTGTAAGAATAAAGCTAATGTTTATAAAAATAGAGCGAAAAATAAATAAACGGCAAGATTCAATTCTTGTCGTTTTCTTTTATATCCTTTTTGGTAGGATGTTTTCCACCTCCATGCCATTCTCCTGTTATACACCAAAACTCAAAGTAATATAACCATTCACTTATCCATGGAATAATCGTATCACTTATATTCATAGTAGAATTCCATTCACTTGGATAATATAAGCATAAATTAACATATTCTTTTCCATTTATTATTTTTATACCATAATTATGTGGAATATTCTGTTTATCCTCTATTTCCAATTGTTTTATATCTATATATACTCGGGGTCTTTTCTGAACAGAATCATATTGCAATAAAACTTCATATTTTTTAGAAAATTCCGATGGCTGTATTTTTAACAACATTTTCAATCCTATTCCATGATTTTCTCTTACTATAATATTTTTAAATTCTTTTCTTATATTATATTTTTGAATAGGAATTGTTATTGGTTTATTTCTTGGAAATTTTTTATTTGCCATAGAAATTGTGTTTCCTTACTGTTATATTTGTTTTTTCTGTTGTTAAATTTCCATTTTCTTTAAGGTAAACATTTGATTTTTCCCTCTCTTCTCTTGTACTTTTCGCCATACTTTCATATACCTTATTTACCATATTTTCGCCAAATAACTTTTTATATGTATCAGCCTGTTCTCTTAAATTCCCTTCTAGCAACACTTTATTTGTAACTAAATCATACCTTAATTCATCCATAAATTTAAAAAATGCTTCTTTTCTTTCTGGATTACTTGGCCATTTATCAGCAAAGTTTTCATTTTCATTAACAGGGTTTTGTATTAGAATATTTCCATTTTCATCTTTTTCTAAATATAAAACATAATCTTTAGAAAATTTTTCGATTAATTCATATACATTCTCTTTTCCTGTATAAATCTTAGCCATTAGTGTTGTTAGTATAATAGAAATTGGTTTTATATCTGGTGTATCTTTAAACTTTATATCTCTATATCTTTTTAATATCTCTATTGCAATTTGTAAAGTTGTCTTAATTTTATATTCAGGAACTTCAACTATTTCTATTTTGTTTCTAATTGCATATTCTTCTGTTAATTTCTTCTTTTCTTCTTCCATCCTTTTTACAAACCAATCATAATATGCTTCAGGATTTGTTTGTCTAAATTCGTAATCTGAGTTTTCATCTTCTTTATGTGTCATTATAAGTTTCTTATTTTGAAAATAAGTATCACTCTTCATAGTTGGTAAAATATCCATATGGTAATTTGCACTTTCTGAATATTGAATTGTCCAACATCTTTTTCCTTCTTCTACTTTTTCAGAATATCTATCACTTGTTTTTAAGACATCTCCTACAATATTTTTTAGGTCTTTAGCACTCGTAAATTTATTATCTATTGTAGCTACAAGATCAATATCATATTCATCTTTATCAGAAATTGGTTTTATTACTGTTCCTAGCATGAATGAACCTTGAGGAAATATTCTTACATCATATTGTTTAATATTATTATTTAAATAATTCCCTACTGCTTCGTAACTTTCCTTTGCTTTTTCTGCTTGTGTTTCACTTATTTCTATTTCTGCTGCTATTTTTCTATACATAGCATCTATATTTTGCTTACTTTCCATTATTATTCTTCTCCTTCATATTTTATTTCTAAAGCTTTTTTAAATCCTTTCTTTTCGTCATATATAACTAAACTTGGATGCGCTTTTTTCATCCAACACCTACCTGTTTCTAATGCAATAGATATTGGCATAGCAGGAAATACACTTATTTCACAATCTCTTCCATATTTGTCTTTAATATATTCATATATTTCTCTAATTCTACTTTTATATATTTCTAATTGATTTCTGCATTTAATAATGTCATTGCTATGTATATTGCTTTCTAATTTAATAATATCGCATTCATCTCCCACAATAGCACGTATTCTATCTTCAGATATATCTGCAGTTATTGATATGTTTAATGCTACTTTAGAATATTTCTTTTCTGGAATAACAATATTTACATCAAATTCTTCATCTTGTTTATCGCTTAAATACCATTCTTGTATAGGCTCTCGTTGCAACTGTTGCACACTAATATCTGCAATATCAGAAAATAATGTTCCCAAATATATCAATAAAGGTTGAGGCGCAATTGCACATAAAAATATTTTTTCTACTTTATCTTTTTTCAATTGTGGTTTCACCATCTGAAGAAAATTACGTTTTATATTTTCTTTTTCAAGTTTATATAAATCTTCACTATCAATTTCATCAGCTTTGTTATCCGATAAATTTATTATATTTTCAATACAGTAATAATTTTGCCTAAATGCTCCCTTTCTAACATCAGCATCATTTATTTTAGGTACTCTATCAGAGATGTTAAAAGTATATTTTATTCCTATAACAGTACTCTCTTTCTTTATTTTCATCAAATCTTTTATATAATTTTCATGTTCCTTTTTCATTTCTTTCAAAATATCTACTGTATATTTTTCTGGATAATCATCTATTAGCTTATGATGATCTCTGCATAAAACCATTACATTATTTTCATCATCACTTAATTTTTCAGATAAAAATTCATCTCCTCTTGGTCCATTTGGACTTGATGCAATTATATGTGCATAATTTGATAAATTACTTTTTTCTTCGGTTAACATATCTTGTACAATAGATTTTTCACATCCTCTAAATTCGCATTTTCCACCACAAAGTCCCATTAAAATCAATTTTTTTGGATTTGATATTTCTCTTCCTCTTGTATTTTCAATTTTCATTTTTTCTCCCTTCATATAAAACAAGAGAAAAAGCCTCATATACTATGAAGTTTTTTCTCTTTTGTATTTATCCCAAATTATTCTTTTCATTTCCATCTGGTTTTGAAACAGGAGTATCTAAGCCATTTATCTTTCTTACATAATACTCTTCATAGTTTCCTTTTTTTATTTCTCTTGCAAACTGATTTCTTGTCATTTCATTTCCGTTTGTACAATCCTTAAATCTTTCGTTTCTTCCAGAATCGTTTTCTTGAATAACTTTTACTCTATGATTTTTCATCTTTTTTACACTTCCTCCTGCTCTATAATTTGCCTATTTACAAAAAGATTTTTTAATGCTATAATTCATATTGTAGGATCGCAACTACAATTTTTGTTATAGCTCTGGCAGCAGAGCTTTTTTCTTTTTTCTTTTTGCATTTTTATTATACATCCATTTGTTTGGTTTGTCAATAATATTAAAAGTTTTATTTATTATTTTTGTATTTTTTGAATGATATATGCTAATTTTGCATAAAATATTCAACAAATCGTTTAATATTTGTTGACTTTTTAAAAAGGTAGGTGTATAATAATGTCACAAAGAATAATAAATATATGGAGTGGAAATATGAATATTAAAAGAATAAAAATTGATGGTTTTAAAAATCTTAATAATATTGATCTTACTTTAAATAATATTACAAGCTTATTATCTATTAATAGTTATGGTAAAACTAATACATTAACTGCATTAAAATTTGGTATTGATTTTATTGTATCTAATAATCATGATAAAATTATCCAAATGAATTATTCTCCAGGAATTCCAGTTAATAAGTATTATTTACCAAAATCTTTTTCATTTGAGATGGAATCTGAATTAAATGGTGAAGACATTATTTATGGATATTCTTTTTTATGGCCCTCAGATAAAATTAAACCTAAAGTTACAAAAGAATACTTAAAAATAAAAGAACCTAGCGAATCTCAAAAATACACGTTTTATATAAAAAGAGAAATAAATGAATCTTTTTATAAGCCATCAAGAACTGGTGCATGTAATAAAGTAATATCAATAGAAGATAATGGATTAATCTTAAATAAAATTCAAGCATTTGATGACTTATTTTATAAAGACATTATAAATAATTTAAATCAAATAAAAATATTTATAGATCATGATTTCGATGCTGTAAAACCATATGCTTTGAAATTAATTTTTGATGGCGAACACTTTAATTATGATTTAAATGGAAAAAATAATATTCCAATCATATTAAATAATATAAAAAATGAAAAAAAAGATCGATATGATTTAATTGTAAATACTTTCAAGGATATTTTTCCTTCTGTTGAAAAATTAAATGTTGTAGAAATTCCAATTTCTGCTGATAAAAATCCAGAAATTGTTGAGAACTCTAAAATTGCTGGTAAGTTTTACGCATTAATTGTAAAAGATAAAAATTTATCTAAGGAAATCGAATTCCGAAATATGTCTGATGGTGCTAGAAGGATACTAAAAATACTTACAAATCTAGAATTAGCATCAGAGAACAATTGTTCGGTAGTGGCAATAGAAGAACCTGAGAATTCAATAAATCCTAGGATATTGCAACAGTACCTAATTGCCTTAAACGGTTTTGCCAAAAATATAAAAATTATTATTACAAGTCACTCACCATATCTAATTAATTACTTAAATCCTTCTAATATCTATATAGGACTACCAAATGATAATGGTATTGCAACGTTCTCAAAAATAAAAAATAAATCAATTAATAAATTAATGAATGATGCAGAAAGTCTTGACTTACGTGTCGGTGATTATCTTTTTGATTTAATGAGTGGAGATTCTAGTGACTTAGAAACACTTGCTAAATATACGGAGTAATCTATGAAAAAATGTGTAGTAATATATACAGAAGGCGAAACTGATGATGAATTTTATAAGAAAGTATTTTCTACTATAAAAAGTAAAATACCAGGAAATAAATTTAAAGTAGATGTTTTAAAATCTTTTTGTATTACAGGGATAGGAAAATTTCAAAATAAATTATTAAATAAATTCGAAAAAGAAATAGTAAATAAATATTTGAAAACTCATGAACTAATTGTTGTACTTTGTTACGATACTGATGTATTTGAATTTGGAGTTCATCCACCAATTAATAGATCAAAACTTGAAAAAGATTTAATTGATAAAGGTGCTTCCAAAGTTATTCATATAAAAGCTAAAAAAAGCATAGAAGACTTTTTTATGTACGATCTTGATGGAATAATTAACTATTTAAAAATAGCAAGGCCAAAGAGTTTAAAAGGATCAACTGGCTTAAAAAAATTAGAAACATTATTCTTAAATGCCAACAGAATATATCAAAAAGGCCATAAATGTTCAGGATTCATTGATTCACTTAATATGAATACTATTTTTCCAAATATTTGCGAAGAAATAAGACCTTTATGTACAGAATTAGGACTTGATTCGAATTGTAATTCGTGTAAAAAATATGTCTCAAAATGAGGCATATTTTTTATTACATTTTATTTAGTTTTTTATTGTTCTATATAAGTTTTTTATGAGTCTTGCTGTAATCTTTGTAATACTTGAAAAATAAGCAAATTTCACTAGTAATCATCAATATTTTGATATATAATAATCACAATTAAATATGAAACTCTCACCCATGGTTATGCCTGAAAGGAGGTGAAAAAGGCAATGGCTGGGAGTATTGAAAAAAGAGGTGAAAATACTTATAGGTTAGTAGTATCTACTGGTAAAAACCTTGATGGATCTAGAGCAAGAAGAACAAAAACTATCCATGGAACTCGTAAAGATGCTGAAATTGCACTTGCAGAATTTGTTACAGAAGCTAATCGTGGATTAGTACCTGAAGGAAAGCCAGTAACTTTTGAAGAATTCTATCATATTTGGCAAATAAATTATGGTACAAAAGATTTAGCACCATCTACTTATAACAGATATGTTGGAATGTTAGAAAGCAGAATCCTTCCATATTTAGGTTCTTTTACTTTAGAAAAAATTAAGCCTACAGATCTTATGAAATTATATGATATGCTAGAACAAGATACTCAAATAAAAAGACTTGCTAAAAACAATGGTGAACGTACTTTAAAACCATTATCAAAAAAGACTATTCTAGAACATCATAGATTAATAAGTGCAATGCTACACAAAGCTGTATATTGGCAACTTATACCTTATAATCCTGCTGAAAGAGTTCAACCACCAAGAGCACCAAAAGCTCAACGTAGATTCTATGATGATGAACAATGTAAAGTTCTTTTAAAAGGATTAAATGAACTTGAAAAAAATGAAATGAAGTATAAGGTTGCTATTATTCTTACAGTATTTACTGGAGTCAGATTAGGTGAATTAATGGGACTTGACTGGGAAAATATTGATTTCAAGAACAAAGAAATAACTGTAAACAAATCAAGTCAATATTTAGCAAGTACGGGAGTTTATACAAAACCACCTAAAACACCTAGTTCTTTTAGACATATTTCTATACCTGATTCTGTCATTGAAATACTAGAGGAATATAAAATATGGTATGATGGTCAAAAAGAGCTTTGTGGTGAATTCTGGGAAGAATCTAATAGGTTATTTATACAAGATAATGGCAAACCTATGCATCCCGATACAGTAAGTAAATGGTTTGTTAAATTTGTTCAAAAGATAGGACTACCTTATTTGAATTTTCATGGTATTAGACATACAAATGCTACTTTACTTATTTCACAAAATGTTGATGTAGCAGTTGTAGCTGCAAGATTAGGACATGCTCAAATTAGTACAACATTTAATTTCTATGTCCATCCACTTGCTTCTCACAATAGAAGTGCTGGTATAGTCTTGCAAAATTTATTAGTAGATAAAAACTAATATACTTATCAGCTAAGACTCTTGATTTCAATAAATTCAAAAATTGCTTTTTTTAAGATTATAAATGAGGATTTATGCTATTTTATGAGCTTTATAAAAGCTCCTGTCCCCAAGCTGTCCCCATTTACGACAAAATTACGACAAAGTCAAAAAAATAAGAGTCCACAATCTCTTGCGACTCTAACATTTTAGTTGGTTGCGGGGGTAAGACTCGAACTTACGACCTTCGGGTTATGAGAACCAGCGGTCAAATCCCGTTATTTCCATAGAATATTAAAAAGTGCTATTCTGTAAGGTTTCAGAACAACACTCTTTTTATTATTTCTCTTTATTTCCATTGTTTTTCGTTTTGGTTGTGGTCAAAAAGTGGTCAAATTATGGTAATCGTCTGGTGAGACTTCATCTATATCTCTAGCTTTCTCTTTATCTAAAATACTAATCATCCTATAATTTTTGCCTTTTATTTCACTATAACCATTTTCATTTTCTTCATAAATGATTGCACTACTTATTTCATCGGATGTGTCATCAAAAATATATTCAATAACATACTTTCCATTTTTTAAATATATCTTTGCTGATTCGTCCCATAAAAATGAATTTGGTTCTTTTAAATCAGGACAATATACATCAATAAGTTCAAATTTTCTATTATTAATTAATACACTTATTGATTCACCTTCTAAATTAAAGCTAGGGTCTTTTGTAATTGTTTTTAAACGCTCTATTAATGATATATGCTTTCCAACTCTTGGGTAATCTGCTTCGGCAAAATTTTTTATTCTTCTTCTTAGTTTTCTTAGTTCTTCATTCATATTATTTCCTCGCTTTCTAAACTATGGCTTCACTAATTATATTACCGCAATCTTTACACATTATATCTGGATCTTGCTCATCTGCACTTTCATTTAATAATGTTCCTGTTAAATGTATACCTCCACATATTGGGCATACTGCTAATTTATATCCGATAGGAAGTGGTACACATCTACTAAATTTTATAGAATTATGTTTTTTCATTTTTTTACCTCCTCGATTTATCTTAATTATATTATAAACCGATTCGTATATTATGTGAAATACAAAAAAATTATAGAATTATAACCAAAGGTTATAATTCTATTTTCTTATTTGTTTTCTCT
>ULLE01033104.1_pt1 | contig 19004 bp, 8 predicted proteins | sample 1951331 | NCBI WGS metagenome assembly ULLE01 (sample SAMEA4835518, study PRJEB28245) | human gut metagenome | biome: gut microbiome; material: fecal sample | place: Denmark | collected 2008
CAATATGCCGGTGATGGATGGCTATGAGGCCACCCGGGAAATACGAAAACTATCCTTGGATGTGCCTATCATTGCTGTTACCGCTTTCGCCTATGCCAGTGATGAACAACGGGCCATGGAAAACGGCTTCGACGGCTATATGGCCAAGCCCATCAGCGCCCCGCAACTGAGACAACAGATTGCTGCCATATTACAGAAACGCATTATCTTGTTATAATCTCCGTTTTTTCCATTATACTCAGCCGAAATCCGACGTAGAGACCGATCTGACTCCGCAACTATAAACAAGAAAACGACCGAAAGCGCCACAAGGATGGGAAACTAAAGCTGATTATAACGTAAATGCGAAGTTAATTCATCACTTCAGCTCCATTAAGTCTTTTTTTCAGTACCATTAAAGCATTTCTTACGGTCACCTTTTACAGACTGCGACAGCAGTCCGTATGTTTCACTGCGGCAGACCGTACAGTCCACTGTAGCAGACTGTACGGTCCACTGCCGAAGACTATAGTAACAGTCCGCACAAAAAGACTTAACAGTCCGCATGACAAGGCCTGATATACCCGACAAAAAGTATTAATCCCCCATATCTAAAAAAAGTTCCCCCTTGCTCACCTTCACAGGCTATGCAAGAGGGAGATTCTATACTAACTCTTAACCTAATAAATAAACGACAAAATCACTCTTTATATCTCAAGGCTCCGGCAGGCAGTTTCTCACCTTTCTCACCAAAGCTCTTCAATGCGTCTTCCGGTTCAATGGTTACTTTACTTTCATCCAGCATGTTCCGGTCAAGGCCGAACACGTCTATAAAGAAATCATAAACCGCATTGCGCTTATTCGGACCGAAATCATGGCGTTCTTGCGGCAAATGTACATTGCTCACCTTGTCCGTTGCACCGTAAAAACCGTAGATGCGTTGCAAGTAAGGATATTCCAAACGGGGAACCGTGGCTGTCCAGTCTCCTCCGTCGGAAACCACCAGCATGGGACGCGGGGCAAACAGGGCAGCCAGCTCCGCATTGCAAGTTCCTCCACCTGCCAACTGGATGGGCTTGCCACTTTCACACGGGCAACCGCCATCAAAATGAGAAGCCAGACTGACCACAGGGGCGGCAGCTGTAAAACGGTCGTCCAGGACGGTAAGCAACACCGTCTGCGTTCCTCCGCCGGAACCACCGTTCACGCCGATGCGTGCAGGGTCTATATCTTTACGGTTTGCCAGCATATCATCCAGTATCAGCAATCCGTTCATGGCCTGAATGGTGTGCGCGTCACTGGTATGGTGCGCTTCCGCACCTACCTGCAAGGCGGATTCCCCCCAACCATACAGGTCATAATCCACGCAGACAGCCCCCATACGTGCCAGTGTCGCCATGCGCTGCTGCTGGTCTTTGCGGTAGCGTCCCTGTCCAAAATGACCATTGGGGCAGATAATCAGTGCATGTTTGCCCTTGGTACGGGGAGCATAGACTGAACCGCAGACATAAAGCCCCGGCAAGGTTTCCAATGCAAAGTTCTGCACGGTATAGCCATCAAATTTGCGTATTTTGGAAAGAACAGGCTTTGCATCCTTCACTGTTTTCCTCAGCATATCATCCAGTCCCAGACGTTGGCGCACCTCTTTGCGGAGAATCTCCCTGCGCTGTTCCCATTGACTTTTATCACTATATAAACCACTAAGGTATGCCAGCATTTTTTCTCCGTCGGCATCCGTGCGGCGGGCGTATTCGTAAGGTTTCAACTTATATACCTTGTCACTTTGCTTTACGAATTTATAATCGAAGGGGGAAAGCACATTGGTCAGCGTTTCCTCCAATGAATAAGGCCGGATACGGAAATCGGCATACGGAAGCATACGCCCCACCGTATCCACGTCATATTTCAAGCGGACCTGGAAACGGGCAGCAACGTCATTCAACACATCGGATAACGGACGTGCGAACCGGGTTTCATAAGTTTGTGCAGATGCAGCGGAAAAAGAGAGTGCCGCCATGCACCATAATAGTTGTTTCTTCATCGGGAAGTCTATTTTATTTCTTTACCATCCACATACACATCATCCAGCACCAAGTCCTTGCAGTCTTCAAAAACACAGCGTTGCTTGGCATTCTGAATATACACATCACGCATCACAATACCGGTAATAGGCGCTTCGGGCAGACCTACCACCATAATGGGGGTATTTACATCACGAACCGTCACACCCGACACATAGATATTGCGAAATTCCGGAGTACGGTCACTCTTCGGTTCGGCAGGCATCTTGCTATATTTCAGATTGAGGACGATAGCCTCTTTCTTGATGTTACGCATCACAATATTGCTTACCCGGATATCTTCTACAATGCCTCCGCGGCCACGGGTGGATTTCAGACGAATCCCCCGGTCGGTTCCATCAAAGATACAATTGCTGATGGTTACTTTCTTCACCCCTCCGCTCATCTCGCTGCCGATAACCACACCACCGTGTCCGCTCAACATGGTACAATTGGTAATCGTGATATTCTCGCAAGGAACGCCCAGTTTACGTGCTTGCAGGTCACGTCCGGATTTGATGGTGATGCAGTCGTCGCCTACCGAAATGTGGCAGTCGCTGATGTGTACATTCTTACATGATTCCGGATTGATGCCGTCCGTATTGGGGGAAGGCACATTGTGGATGGTAATGCCTTTAATGGTCACATTATCGCAAAACTCAGGGTTTACGGTCCAGAAGGGAGAGTTGATAATCTTCACGCCCTCTATCCGTACATTCTTGCAACGGATGGGATGTATGAAAGGGGGACGGAAGAAGCGACGGTCCAATGTGCCGTGCCAGTCTTCGTTGGTTTCGGCGTAAAGGGCTTTCAGGTCGTTTTCCTTCTCGAACATGGGCTGGTACTTGTTGATGTTTCTCTTGCCGTTGTCCCGGAGGTCTACAAGGACGCGGAAAAATTCCGTCCACCATGCTTTGCCCTGTCCGTCCAGTGTCCCTTCACCCTTGATGGTGATGTTCTCTGCATCCACGGCATAAATCAGCGGTTGGAAACTTTTCATCATGATTCCCTCATGACGCACTTCCACATAAGGGAGGAAGTCGTCAAAGTTCTCCGAAAATTTCAAGGTGGCTCCTGCTTCCAGTTCCAGAGTGATGTTACTTTTCATGTGGATGGAACCGGTGAGATAAGTTCCTGCGGGGAAAAAGAGGGTTCCTCCACCATGGGCGTTCAGGCGGTCGATGGTGGAATTAATCAATGCTGTGTTCAGCTTCCTGCCTTGCACATCGGCACCTGCCTGCTGCATATCCACACGCTCCGCATGCAGAAAAGACAGACAGCAAACACATAGTAACAGACTTAAAAAGGTACGTTTATTCATATCGTTCATTATTTGATTTTAGTTTTACCAAATACCCTCAGGGGGCTTTTCCTATGAAAACCGCGTTTATTTCTTAAAAGAATAAGTTCCGCTTTCCACTATCTTCGGCTCTTTTTCATCGGGAAGGAATACGCGTGCCGTACACCCTACAGGTATCGTTACTTTCAATGTAAAGACTCCATTCTCGCGGGTCCAGTCTACCGCTACTTTTCCGTACAAGGTTTGGGTAGAGGCACGGACGTATGTCAAATCGCCTACCGGCCGGGGACGTATTTCTATTTCCTTCATTCCCGGTTTTCCCTCAACGGTGCGGATACCCGCCAGCGAGTTGAAGAACCATTCATCAATCTGCCCCATCATAAAGTGATTCCACGAAGAACCTTGCCGCGGGTCCCATTGCTCGGTCAGCGTGGTAGCTCCGAATTTCAGCTGGAAACCATAGCCGGGTGCTTCTTCATGGTTGTGCATGGTGTACATCAGTTCATTCAACCCGTTACGCGCCAAAGTCTGGAACAGATAACGGTTACCCACATCACCGGTGGTCAGCCGGTTGCCGTGGCGTTTTATATCCGCTACCAGATTATCAAGCACCGCCTGTCTGTCATCGGCGGGAACCATTCCCAGGAACAAAGGCAAGGCATTGCTGCACTGGCTTCCCGTACCATACTGACGAGTGTCCTTGTGATAAAACTCCCGATGGAATGCTTTATTGATTTCTTCACCCAAATGAGTGTAATATGCTACATCATACCTATTATCCAGCATACGCGCAGCCTCCACCAGATAGCGAACAACCATATAATAATGGGCGGTAGCTACCAAAGGAACAGGCGTATTACGCGAGAAACCGGCCCGGAAATCTCCATAATCATACCAATCACCCAGTCCGAAAGAAATGATTCCATCATTGGCACGGGTAGTCATATAATCAATGTAACGGCGCATTCCGTTATAGTATTTTCTAATCAATGAATCATCCCCATACGTCTCATAATACATGAAAGGCAATACCACAAAGGTACATCCCCATTCGGGAGATTCGGCAAAATCACTCAAATCGGACTCGAACACCACATATTCCGGAGCTGTGGTAGGAACCGCGCCATTGGCATGCTGTGCATCGGCTATGTTCTGAAGAGTCTGAGGAACAAAGCCCGTCAAATCATAATTGTACAGCAAACCGGGACCGCATAAATGATCCTGTTCCAGCCAGCCCAGTTTCTCCCGGTGCGGACAATCCGTAAACACAGACTGCATGTTGCTTCGCACCGCTTTCTCTATCAGCCGGTGGGCATCATTGAAGATGCGGTTGGAGCATTCGAAGGTGGATATTTTAGGAGCCGAGTTATAAACAAAGCACGACTGTATCTTCTGGATCACCGGAAGACGGAAGGGATTCTTCTGCCCTTTCAGCACAGCACCTTCCACCTGAATATACCGGAAGCCATAGTAGGAGAAACGAGGATGCCAAGTTTCCACTCCCTCCCCTTTCAAAGTATATTCATAATAATGTTGTCTGCCGGTCTGACGCTGATTGCAAGCTCCCTCGTCCGTCAGGGATTCGGATACAAGCAAGGTTATTTTCTGCCCTTTCTTTCCACGGACGGTAATTTCGGGGAACCCGGCCAGGTTCTGTCCCATATCCAGCACAAAGGCAGACGGGTCCACCGTCCGTTTGGTTGACTTGCAGGCGGCTGTTATCTGTTCAGCGGTGAGCTTGGTCACTTTCCGGATATCATAACGCTCCATGATCTTTACCGGTTGCGCTATCTGCGGACGAAGCACCCCTTTGGGGGCTTCCTGAATCACGACAGGATGCCAATCCTGCTCTTTAAAACCGAACATGTTCCAGCCTTTCTGCTCACGGCGGGCGTCATAATCTTCTCCGCCATAGATGCAATTGAACAGTACGGGACTGAAATCGTACTTCCAGTCCTTTCCGGAAACAATCGTTTCACTGGTTCCGTCTTCATAATTCACCACCATCCGAAAACGAAGCGTGGGAGCGCCGAAACTGATTTGCAGTTTACGATAGCGGCCGCCTTGCACATTGTAAAATCCATTTCCCAGCAGGACTCCGATGGCGTTACCGCCTTTCTTCACTTGCGAGGTGACATCATAAGTATTATAATAGACACTTTTGTCATAGTCGCTCCAAAGAGGGGCAAATTCGCTGTCTCCCACTTTTTCTCCATTCAGCGAAAATTCATAAAAGCCCAAGCCACATACATACGCCGTGGCGTCTTTCACTTTCTTTGCCACATGGAACTCACGGCGCAGATAAATACTTTTCTTTGCCAAAGTATCCACAGCATCCCAGGCGGCCTTTGCCTCAGGCTTTTTCAGTTCACTGCCATGATATTTCCGACCTTCGGGTATGCGGGCATCCTTACGGGTAATGGCCCCAATCCATTCACTGCCGGCGAAAGCCGCTTCGGAAGTCAGGATACTGAAATCAGAGGGGGCACTCCATGCCGAAGGCGTATCAGCCTCATCCCAGACACGGACACGCCAAGTATAATGCCTGTCCTTCTCCAAGACCGCATCCGCACAGGAAACCAACTGGCTTTGAGCGGATTTTACTTTGCCGCTGTTCCAGACTACTTTTCCTGCCCATACATCCCGAATCTCTATCTCATAAGCGGTCTGCCGCGTGCCATTTTCCGGCGAACTCATCTGCCATCCCAAACGAGGGGTATCAGAGGTGGTCACTCTTCCGTCGCGCATCTCACACGTCAGGCGGGTAACAGTTATGTCTTTCGCCTGCACGGCGAAAGACATAACTAACAAAGCGGCTATTAAGAATTTTCTGTAATTCATTTTTCTTTCAACAGTCTGTTTATTATCTTAAGACATCCCCTTTATTCAAATTTATAGCACATTCTCACAAAGGACACGGGTCAATGTATCGGCGTGTCCCACTTCCTTTCCATCCACATAGATATGCAGACCTTTTCCACGCTGGTAACGGCTGCCGTCCTTATCCCACAAAATAGTGAGGTTACGGCCATGATACAACACATTATCCAAACAGAAATAATCCCACTTTCCTTCGGGAATCAACGGATTCACCTCCACTGTGTTATCCATGCGCGGACGGAGCCCTATCAAACCGGTAATCATCAAATCATTAAAAGTAGAATGATTGTAATAACGGCTGCGTTCCTGATCTCCTTTCAACCAATAACCGGTCACCTCATCCAGATACTCGCCTATGTAGGGGCGGCCACGGTGATGCTGCGACTCCACATAGCGTTCCATGTGATGGAAATACACGCTGTCTGTCAATACAGTCTGAGGATAATTATTCATGAAATTGGCCATTGCGGTCAAAGTCTGTGCAGATGCAAACGGCCAGATAGCCCCATCCCATTCACACTTACCTACGCCATGCGTGCGGAACTCAGGATGACGGCGCTCGGCAGTGGTAAGTCCGTAAGGTGCGGAAAAACCTTTCTCGTCCATCACTTCCTTCCATGCCACAGTGTATTTGGAAGAAGCATCCGGCAAATTGAAATACCAAGGGATATAGCCGATAGCCTCGCGTACCTCGGCGGACGCATCTCCACGCATCGTTTCAAAGAAATGATGGTCTGTGTTCCACAACTTATCCTGTACCAATGTTTTAATGGAATCGGCTTTCAATCCATATTTCATGGCCATGCCCTCATCTCCTGTCATGATGCCGATAAGAGAGAGTGCTTTGGCATTGCCATACATATAACTGTTGATAGTGGGACGGGCATATTGCTTACGACGGCCTCCGCTGATGGATTCTTCCATACCATCCTGCACATCTCCCTGCCAATAAAGTCCATTGGGCAGGCGGTTTGTCTTTTCCCAACGGGCATATTCCGCTTCCAAATCCTTTACCATATCCAACAAAAACTCCTTGTTTCCATCGACCATGTAACGTCCCAGTACCGCATCCGCATTCCACGAGCTAAACTTGGTCATTTTGGCCATCGGGCCTCCTTCGTTACCCCGATACCAAGTATGGATAATCTGATTCAAGTATTCCGGATTACGCAACCAGCGGCTCTCATAAATATGATGACCGATGGCACAAGCTATCAGATTGTATTTATCGGCATACGAACGGTTTACCAGAAATTCGGTCATACCATAGCCCACCGGAGTTTCCTTGATGTGCTTGCGCAGCGTCCACCAACGATAATAATACATTTCCTCGAAGTTCTTTTGAGAGCACTCGAAAAGAGGAATGTTTTCTTCCATCCATTGAGATGCACGGGCATTGGGAATAGCCTGGGCTATATTCTCATCCTCCATGCTGTTGAAATAATCCACATAGGGCTTGAAATCCTTATATTTCAAGAAAGCCGCACCGGCATCCTTATCAGCAGAAGCCGTCTTAAAGTTGGCTATACGATAGGTGCACAAGGGTTCCTGCTCACCCGCATCCGGCAGAATGCCATACCAGTCCGCCGGGGTATCCACCGTAGGATAAGTCCGTTGCGCTCCGGTCCGGAACATCACTCTCTCGATGGCCGGAACGGGCGCAAAGAACATACGTTGCCCCACTTTCTTTCCATCCACATAGACAATTACCATGCGGTTGGCAACAGAAAGCTCCACTTCTACCTTATACGTCTTGCCCGGTTCATACTTCAACAAATTACCAAACCGCGCACCTCCTTTGGCACGGAAAAGTCCATCGGGAGTCAGTTCCAGACGGGAACAGGCAATGCCGTTTTCATCCAAAAATTCTATCTGCAAAAGTCCTTTATCGTTCTGTTCCGCCATCAGTTCGAAAGATACTTTCAGTTCTTTTGTAGCAGGTATCTTACGCTCCACACGGGCATAATCGAATAAGTCCTTGTCTTGCAGCACCAGCCATTTTCCATCCAGTGATACGGGAGCCCACTGCAAGGAATACAAATTCCAGTCGGTCAGTTCGCTCAAATCTTTGTAGCCGGCAAAATCGTCGTCAGCATGCTCGCTGGCATGTGCGCGGACAGGCACAGGAATATGAGACACCCACATATCCTCTTTATTCATACTGTAAGTCACCCATAAATCACCATCGGGAGGAGTCCCGTTACCTTCCTGAATACCCCGTACATACTGAGGACCGAATGATTTATAATTACCTCCGTAACGCATCGGCGTAATCTCGCCGTGCACCAGGTTCAAAGTGGTATATTCCAGGCCGTCCTTACTCAGCGAAATAGCCAGTGGCCAGCGGAACTCGGAAGGATTATACACCGTGGCGTATGTACCGTCACTCAAACGTTGCCCCCATATCTTCGCATTACTGTTTACGAAACCTTTCGCACGTTCCACCGGTTGCGCCCATGTATTTCCGCCATCCTCGCTGATGGAAGTCAGGGCGTGTTTCCACAGGCTTACCAAACGGCCGTCGGGCAAGGTATAGTCACAATACGCTTTGTATTCTTTGTGTAAAGGAATCAACGGGTCATTGCGGTCGGCTTCCTCCACCCACTGCATACGGTAGCGGGGATTATCCAGAATCTCCTGACAGGCTTTTACAAACTCCTTGTCTTTACTCCGTTTAAAATAAGGATAAGAGGTATTCTTTTCATTGAACGCATGGTTATAATAAATGAAATAAATGGGGCCGAAGGAACCGTCCTTTTTAATTTCGCGAACTACACGGCCTATTCCGTTCCCGTCATTCGGATCATCTTTCTTGTCCAGCGCCACGCCATAGTTTCCCATGGCTATCAGTCGGCCGCTCTTTGACACATAAAAGCCTACACGCTGATGCATGATGGCATCCAGATCTTTTGCCTTGTCTGTGCGTCCGGGCTTGGTATAGCCATCGGGAACCCGGTAGATAGGGAAAAGGGTCACCGGGTTTGTCCAGTGATAACCGTCTTTCGAGGTCATCAGGAAAGTTTGTGAGGGAGGAATATGCTCGTCCGAAGGATCGGAAAGATAATGCATATAGAATTGTCCGTTCCAATAAGCCAACATGGACTGATGATTGTATGTCCATCCATTGCCGTTATCGGGTGCAGGATGTTCCCGGTTGGCACGCATCACCTGAATATTGTGTACCCCTACCACGGGTGACAATTGCCCGTCATGACAGGTAGGGTTAGACAGCTCCGTGCCTGTATAGTGTACTCTATCTTGCGCCGATACCGAAAGTGCCAGCGAACAGGCTGCTGCAAAGGTAAAAAGTTGTTTCAGTTCCATTTATTTACTTCTATGTTGTTTTTCCATTTATTAAAATGAGGTTTCTCTTCAGCTTGATTGACCTGCAAACAAGCAAAGCTCTACAAAACTACGAATTTCTTCGTTTCCCGATAAAAGCTCCGGGCTTTAAAAAAAGACGAAAGCACAAAGCAAATGTACTCTATAAAATAATGCTATTTATAAAAAGAGTCTTTTTGTTAATGAATTTGCATAAAAGAAGCTTTTTTACTATATTAGCAGCATGAAGTTAACAGTTTGATAACTTTTCTACGAGAAATATGTTATTTATAGTATTCACTTTCTTAACAACCGTTTGCTTATGAAACAAAAGAATAAGATGTTATCCACCCATGGCATTAAAACACTATTCGAAACCCGATTAACCCAACTCACTTCATTGGCTTCAGAAAGCCAGGATGAAACAGCTTTCAAAAACAAGCTGAACGATTATCTATTATCCGGTCCTATTTACAATCCTGCTGCCGCAAGGCAAATTAAAAGACTGATAGATAACGATGGAAAAACCATTTACGAAGCCTCTACAGAACAGGAGATTAAAATAGAAACCATCTCACTGCTTTGGAAGTTTTTAACGAATCGTATCATCAATGAAGAGATTTCCGTTGATTTATGGATTGACCTGTATCACCAGTTCGACCGGCTTTATCACGAAGAAGAGGAGCTACCTGATGAAAAACAAGTGCAACAGTGGATGAAACGCTGGCCCAGCGGACTGAATGAGGATGTCCGGGCTATCCGCCGACAAAACAAAGAACGTATCATCTCCCTTCTTATCCAGAAAATAGAAAACAGACACGCACCCTCCAGCCGCTACCTTTTTCCCGAAGGAAGCACGGAAGAGGACAAACGCCGGCTGGTCTGCCAATGGTGGAACGAAGCCCGTTTTCATCTGGCAATGGCCGTAAAAAACCCTACCGAACTGAACCGGATGCTAGGCAACTCCCTGTCCGAAGAAACCTTGCAGCTTTATCACAAAGCACGCAAGAAAGGAATGCCTGTCTTCATCACCCCTTATTATTTGTCATTATTGAATCCTACCGGAAAAGGATATGATGACGAAGCCATACGCAGCTATATCTTGTACTCTTCCCAATTGGTAGAAACTTACGGTAACATCCACGCATGGGAAAAAGAAGATGCAGTAGAGGACGGAAAGCCCAACGCTGCCGGATGGCTGCTGCCGGACGGACACAACATTCACCGCCGTTATCCCGATGTGGCCATTCTTATCCCCGACTCGATGGGACGTGCCTGCGGCGGCCTATGTGCATCCTGCCAGCGCATGTACGACTTTCAAAGTGAACGTCTGAACTTCAACTTCGAGGAATTGAAGCCGAAAGAGAGCTGGGACAAGAGGTTGAGAAAACTGATGGAATATTTCGAGAACGACACTCAGCTCAGGGATATCCTGATTACAGGAGGCGATGCATTGATGAGCCAGAACAAGACCCTGCGCAATATACTGAAAGCCGTCTACAAAATGGCTGTCCGCAAACGGAACGCAAACCTGCACCGCGCCGAAGGAGAGAAATATGCGGAACTGCAACGAGTACGCTTGGGCAGCCGGCTCCCGGTATATCTGCCCATGCGAATCAATGACGAGCTATTGGAAATCTTACGCGAGTTCAAAGAAAAGGCATCTGCCGTAGGAGTCAGCCAATTTCTGATTCAAACGCATTTCCAGACTCCGCTGGAAGTAACACCCGAAGCGCGTGAAGCTATCCGCAAGATACTGGCAGCCGGGTGGACTATCACCAACCAGTTAGTATATAATGTGGCTGCTTCCCGTCGCGGACACACCGCCAAACTGCGCAAAGTATTGAATGGGCTGGGTGTACTATGCTATTACACCTTCTCGGTAAAAGGATTTGAGGAGAATTATGCCGTATTCACACCGAACAGCCGCTCCTTGCAGGAGAAAGAAGAGGAAAAGGTATGGGGAAAACTCTCCGCAGAGCAAGAAAAGGAGTTTTTGAACCTGTTGAGAAACAGTAAAGACCGTGCGGCAGCCGTACAGCGTTTCTGCACCTTCCATCAGATTCCTTTCGTAGCAACAGACCGCAACGTACTGAACCTGCCGGGTATAGGCAAGAGCATGACTTTCGTAACTATCGGTATGACAAAAGAGGGAAAACGGATACTGGAATTTGACCATGACCCAACCCGCCAGCATAGTCCGATTATTCATCAGATGAAAAAAATATACATCAAGGAAAACAAGTCTATCTGGCAATATATGCTGCAATTGCAGGAAATGGGCGAGAAGAAAGAAGAATATGCCAGTCTGTGGAAATATATGGAAGGAGAAACAGAACACCGCTTCCCCTTATATAATTATCCCGATCCGGGATTCCGGATTACAGAAAAGTATAGTCACTTGTCAGTAGTTGATAATAAATCAATCTGCTAATTTGTCAATGTGACAATGTGCTAATGTGCCATGTGGAACAAAGCGTAACCCATTGACATATTAGCACATTGACCAATCAGCAGATTATTCAATTCGTAATCTTGATCCCCACAAAATACGTTCTAGGCTGTGTAGGCCCATAGAAATAACCCGAGTCACGATAACCACCTTTGTCCAAATCCTTTTGGAAAGCATTAAAGATATTCTGCACTCCACCGTTCAATTGCAACTTGATATGGTCATTCAATACAAACGTATAATTCAGTTTCACATTCAAATCAAAGAAATCAGGAGTATGCACCATTTCATCTTTAGCGATATATTGTCCTATATATTCCTCGGGCAACTCTGTCGGTGCGAAATGCGGCACATGCATCCGGCCTGTGTACACACCGGACAAGGAGCAGTCGAAATTCTTGAACGGAGCAGATGTCAATGTGAAATAACCGTAATAGTCAGGAGTACGGGGCATCCGCTTCACCGGCGCTACCTCAGGATTCTCACTCCATGCCTCCAGCTCAGTATATTCGCTGCGCTGCACCGTGAAGCCCACCTGTAAAGCCGCATCACGTCCATGTGCAATCTTTCCGTCCAGATTCACGCCATACACACGTGCCCCGTTACCGTTACGACGCTCCTTCACCTTGTTACCATTCTGGTCATGGCCCATATCCTCCAGTACAAACACGTCATCCAATCCGGTATAGAATCCTTCCAATAACAAATTGGTCTGGAAATGACCGATATTCGCCGTCCAGTCAATGGAGCCGCTGATGCTGTTAGAATGCTCAGGCTTCAGCCCTTCCGCCAACTTGATAAGCACGCCCTCACCTCCTACTGCCGTAACGTGCAAGTCTTCATCATAAGCCTGCGGCGCACGGAAACCGGTGGACCAAGTGATGCGCGCCTGTAGTTTGTCACTGGGCTTATAGAGCAGGTTCAGACGGGGGCTGAAGATGGGATTGTCAATCAGGTTATGGTCATCCAGACGGAAGCCGGCCAGGAATACAAACTGATTCATTTTCCATTCGTTCTGCACAAAAGCGCTGGCAATGCGCACATCCTGTTTCATATCACGGTGATAACCGGTCATAACATCGTGCAGGGAGTTGTTCTGATACTCCAGCCCGGCGGTAAAAGTAGCAGGAGAGAATAAAACTTTCTCAAAATTACCCACATACATGCCGCCTGCCACCCAAGTCAGATCTTTTGTCTTTCCGTATGCATTCGCATCCTGTTGCGCACCATAATAACTGTTACGGTCGGTATGCTGGATGGAAGAATAGAAAGAAAGCTTATGCTTGTATTCTTTCCAAAACAGATCATAACTCAATCCGCCACTATTGATAACGTGCTTGGTCTGTTCGGTGATATCCGTTTCGTGCGGCTGCAAATCAAATTTATTCCCTCCGCGGCGGAACTCATTCGTGGTATGATATTCCAGACTGATACGGCTGAACTGCGTAGGACGGTAATAGGTGCGCAGCCCGAATGTATTCATATTCAGCTTTCCCAACTCCGAGAAACCGTCCCCGTCCGCATCATACGGATTACGGTTCCGATAAGACTGATACAAAGCGATGCCATACGTATTGTCTTTTGACACCAAAGAGGCATTGGCTCCCATATACTGTTCCCACACCTTGCCGTTCATATTGGACATTGTTGAAGAAACCTGAAATGAATTGTTGATGGGGTCTTTCGTGATGATATTGATGGTTCCGCCCACTGCATTAGCACCAAACAAGGCCGACCCTCCTCCGCGGACAACCTCTACACGCTCTATCATATTCACCGGAATCTGCTCCAAGCCATACACACCGGACAGAGCACTGACTACCGGACGGCTATTGATAAGAATCTGAGAATAAGGTCCTTCCAGCCCATTGATACGCACTTGAGGGAAGCCGCAGTTCTGGCAGTTGTTCTCCACACGCAACCCCGACTGGTAATTCAAGGATTTAGCCAAATCGGTAGAATTCACCGATTCGAAAAGCCTGGCATTCATCACATTGACTACCACCGGAGCCACCTTGCGACTTGTTTCATTGCGATTGGCCGATACGACTACCTCGTCCGTCATAATACTTTCGTCACTCATCAAAAAATGAACATCTACCGTGAAGTCGTTACTGACGGTCACTTTCTTTTCCTGTGTCTCATAGCCCAGTAGCTGAACTCTCAATGTGTACTTTCCTGCCGGAACCTTCTTGAAACGGAACTCCCCGTCCTCGTTACTCACCGTACCTTGCCCGGTTTCCACAATCAATATGGTAGCATACGGAAGGCTGTTCTCCGTGCCTTTTTCCACTACATGACCTGAAATCACATTTCCTTCCTTCACAGGATTTACATCTTCTGCATACGCATGGATACCCGCACCCATCACCATGAGCACGAGTAACAGAATATATTGTTTCATCTATTTTTTCTATTACTAAAATGTTTCGGTTTATTCAATTAAAGAATGTGTGCAGCTCTACGGCAAAAGCACATCCGCATCTGTTGAACGGATTATCCGAATGTATCCCGTCAACAGATATACCTTATGTTTCAGCAATAAAAAGGAGGAGCGCGCAAATGGATACATTGCGCACAAAGCACTTTCGCGCGGAAAGTATTTGTCTTGTATTCCAAAACATACAACACAGGACGGAATACAGTCATCTCTGTCTGCCCCCCGGGCTCCAGAGTCTGGATAGTGCTCAGATGAGCAATTGAGATTACCTGTCCTGTGGTATGCGTATGGTGTTTTTCGGACGAAGGATGAGAGTGCACAATCATCACCCCGTTCACAATATGAACGTGGGTAAACAAAGTGATGCTTACCTGATACGTTAAAAACAGCGCCAGCAGTAATAACGGGGCTACTATGTACCTTCTCTTACTCAACTATTTATTTCTTTTCCTCGCCAAACAACAATTGATAGTCTTTTTTCGCGGCAGGCACAGTCCATTCCTCCGGAATAAACTTCCACTGGTGCATAGCATGAGGATGCAGCACTTTTTCCTGCTCAATATATTGCATCAGATAATAACGCAAATCCTTATCGGTTGCAAAAATAATACGTTTTGCCAAATCTTCCTTGGAAATTCCAGCTCCAAGAGTCAGTAAATCTCCGCCACCGTTCCCACGGTAAGAATTCAAAGCCACTTTATAAACCTTATCCATACTGAAAGGAGTCCCGTCCGACATGCTCTGAATCGTGATTTTCTCTCCTGCCGGCTTGGTCACGTCCACCGTATAATTAATGCCTGCGGCAGAGTCAAAGTTAAAGCTGAAATTCTTGAAATTAGCACGCTTCCCCTTCTCTACCGGCTCCTTGAAAAGCATCAGGTGGTCCTCGGAACTCTTCATCTGATTAGTCCAGATGGCGTATGCCATTTCCAGAAAATCTTTAATTTCCTTGCCCGAAAGTTCCATCACATACAGCATGTTCTCGTACTTGTACAAATTGAACATATCACTCACATAGATGTCTCCTTCTTTAATCTCTGCCCGGAAGGACAACGGAGCACAGAAAGACACTTCAGCACCCGAAATTTCCAATTGCAACTGATGAATCAGGTCTATGAAAGGAGAAGAACCGAAATAAGCATCCTTCGCTGTGATGGTACGTGAAATTGTACCGATTTTACGGGATACAAAGTCATTTACAGCCTTGTATTGAGGGGCAAACTTATCCATAAACTCCCGGCTGACAGGATACTTGTTCATATCCGCCAATCTACCTTCCACCGACTTCTCCACTACTTTCCCGTCTTTCTTTGTTACGGTCAGGGTCACATCCGAAACTACATTGGCATTGTTTGCCGGGTCAATGACCAGCACACTGTCTCCTGCCACATTCTGCACCTTTACACATTCCCTAGTATGGTCGTGCCCCATCAGCACCACATCAAAGCCCGGAACCCGTTTGGCTACATCCATAGAGGCATCTTCCACCACCTGTCCCAACACGTTGCCCGACTTTCCGGCATGAAACAATCCCACAATGACATCAGGATTCTCTTTTTCCTTTATAATCTTCACCCATTTGCGTGCGCAGGGCTCCATTTCCTCAAAATGCAGACCACTCCATAATTTCTCCGGCAACCATGAAGGAATGGCCGGAGTAATCATACCCAGAACCGCTATCCTCACTCCGTCGCGCTCCAACACCTCGTAGGGTTTCAGATAAGGTTTTCCAGTGGCATTGTCTATTATATTAGCCCCCAGTACCGGAAAATCGCACTGTCTTATCCAACGGTCGTACACCGCATGCCCCGTCTCTACATCATGGTTACCCATATTACCTACCACATATCCCATATAATTCATCATATCCGCCGCAACATGAGTAGACACGGTATCCATAAAATTATAATAGTAAGCTGTAGGCTGACCTTGCAGGATATCCCCATTATCCATCAACAGGCAATTATCCCCATATTTCTCACGCTGTTCTTTCACAAAGGAATGAACACGGGCAAGACTTCCACTCCATTCTTTCCGTTCGATAAAGTTATACGGAAAGAAATTCCCGTGCACATCACTGGTTTCTATAATCTTGATAACCACTTCTTCCTGATTATTGGATGCAGACAACTGCATACCTGCCCACAACAGCAGGGCACTGATACATATTCTATATTTCATTTCTCTATTCTTTATTCTTTTTTAGTCAAAGGATGCGTGAATACAAACCGGGCGCCTTCGGTATAATCCTTGTCCACCCATATCTTACCTCCCAGATTCTCGATTATCAGCCTGCTAATGGCCAATCCCAGCCCCGTACCTTGGGAATATTCATTCAATTTCTCGAAACGTTCAAATACCTTTTCACTCTTATCGGGCGGAATACCGCAACCGGTATCCGACACTGACAATTCCAACTGCTGATGCTGTTTGTCTATGGCAACCGTCAGTTTGATAGAACCGGACGGAGTAAATTTTGCGGCATTGGACAGCAAATTAATCAACACCTGCTTCAGACGCTGGGCATCCGTCTTGACAACCAGCGAAGGCACAGGAGTTTCAAACAGAAACAAAGCACTGGTCTTGCGTCCATACTCCACTGTAGACAAAGCCGTCTGACACAACTCTACCACATCACATTCTTCCCATACGAATTTTATCCTTCCGGATTCCATGCGCGAGATGTCCAGAATATCATTTATGAGGTGCAACAACAAATCGGAATTCTTCTGAATGATATCACAATACTGCTCTTTCTCGGCAGGAGAGGAATCATCACTGACCAACACGCTGGAAAATCCCACAATGGCATTCAAGGGAGTGCGTATTTCGTGACTCATATTGGCCAGAAAAGCCGTCTTCAGCCTGTTGGATTCCTCCGCTTTCTCCTTGGCTACCAGCAGTTCCTCGCCGGATACTTCCAGATTATGTTTCAAGTGGTTGATACGGATAATATAATATATGGCTATCAAGAAACAGGCTATCAGGAACATGAACGCCGAAACAACCCCTATGACCCAATATTTATACTGCTCATAAAACGAAGGAGTCTTGTTCACCAACACCGCTCCCTGAGGAAGATTCAATGAATCCAATTTGAATTCATGCAAACGCTTTATATCAAAAGTATAGTTTCCGGGAATAGTCACCAAGTCCACCCCTTCTCTATCCCCTTTATCCAAAAAATCATAAGTAACCGCGCCTATATTCTTTCCTACCGCATGGTACTCGGGAGTATATCCTCCCAATGCCCAATGTCCCAGCCCCACAGATGCAATAGTAAACACAGGCAGGGTGGGATTCGCATCGCGCAGCATATAAGTCGTATTACCAATAACATAACTCTCCGTACAGTCTACACGCCATGTTCCCAATAACACACACGTATTTTGAGGCAACCTGCGCATCCTTTCACTCACTTCCATAAAGGTTTCCGTACGGCCGTCCAGCCAAATTGTTTCTAAATCGGGGTACTTCTTCATCTCCTTTTTAACCAAGGCTTGCATAGACAACCCGCCATAGGTATTATCCGATATAAATGCCACACGGCGCATATCAGGATAAAAACGACGCATCAGCTTTATGTTTTTATCGACATCATATTCATATACATAACCGGCAACAATATTATAATCACTGAAATCCGTATAAATATTCTTACTTTCAGGTTCCCATACCCGCGTGTCGATACTCTATCATCGGGCAATACCAGTCCGTTGACACTGACCATGCCACAGATAGACGGAGTCTTTTTAGCTATCTCCGTGTCTTGTGAGATATAAGCCGACCATGCCTCCTGCCCCAACAATATAACCAGTGACGGACGGTTTTTCCCCTTATACTTACCAAGGATGGAGGCCATACGCGATTTCCACAGATAGGCCTCGGACAAATTCTTGCAGTTCATACTCTCTATGATCGGAGTATACTTGCCGCCACGCTGTCTGTATTCATCCATAAAAGCAGACAGGTTGTCAGAAATACTACGCGTTTCGGGATTATACGAAGTGACAATAAGGATAGGCCCTTCCGAGGTCGTTTCCGCCTTCACAGGACACAGAGCAACCACAGGAAGCAGCAGGACTAATAGCATAAAAAACCTGAATATGATTGCCAATCCCCTCATTTCCTTTAGAATAATTTCTAAAAATTCGCTGCAAAGATAATAAAATAAAAACAGAACACAACCAATTGGCATATATTTTGTTTCTCTTAAAGCAGATGAAATTTAACAAATATATAATATGGCTTACATAGACTATTACAAAGTATTGGGAGTGGACAAAAGCGCCACCCAAGATGATATCAAGAAGGCTTTCCGTAAGCTGGCCCGCAAATACCATCCTGACTTGAATCCGAATGATCCTGGAGCCAAAGATAAGTTTCAGGAGATAAATGAAGCCAACGAAGTACTGAGTGACCCGGAAAAACGTAAGAAATACGACGAATACGGGGAACACTGGAAACATGCCGACGAATTTGAAAAACAAAAGCAACAATATGGAGGTGCCGGTGGATTCGGAGGGTTTGGCGGAGCCGGAAGCGGATTCGGTACGGACGGTAACGGCAGTT
>ULLE01013863.1_pt1 | contig 18474 bp, 14 predicted proteins | sample 1951331 | NCBI WGS metagenome assembly ULLE01 (sample SAMEA4835518, study PRJEB28245) | human gut metagenome | biome: gut microbiome; material: fecal sample | place: Denmark | collected 2008
AAACAATCCCCTATATTCATCGGGTGAGCCACTACATCCTTCTACGCCCTGTGTGACTGGTAGGGATGGTGCACGATTTGTAGGGACGCACTATGGTGCGTCCGGATATAGGTTGGTCCAATATAAGCCTTTATGTTCTTGTTTTTATATGACTTAGGATAAATGCCCTTTCCCAAATAAGAAAGCAGGAAACGGGATATAATTCGGAAATGATATATATCTTCTTCAGGCCTTGTGACCGATATTTTATTGAAAAATGATTCTTAATGAATATAGGACTTGAATTTTTGATAAGCCCGATAAACATCATCTATGGAAAATCTATTTTTCATTATACCTTATAATATTAAATGATTCATCAGCCTAATCCTTACAGCAGTCTACTATACGGTTTACCCAGGCTGCAAACCGAGGGCAATTGTCTAGGATGGTGTTGATACCTATTTCCAACGCGATGAGATTGCCTTCAATCACCTTGTTATAATCCGGCTTAATAGCCAGGATCCTTTTTGATGGGGCACCTTGAGGAGAAGTATTTATGTCCTCTGGATTGGCGTAAGAAGAGATGATGGCCGCCGTCTTTTGGGCACATGCCTCAGAGAAATAATACTCGAAGCCCCTATTGCTTGAAAACAAAAGTGCCTCAAACTCATGCAACTGTATGTAGGAAAAAAAGCGTCGGTCGTCGATGTGCTTATCCAATGACTCCTCCAGTGCCTCCACACACTGGATCTTGTCCGTAATGGCCATGCACTGAGCATAGTCCGGCATCGTGTTCGGCAACCTGAAGAAATCAATGAAGGTGGTGACTACGAAATCGGTATTCGCGGAGCAGAGCAATATCTTTATCGTGTTGTACAAATGCTGATAATTGACCATGTCACCCCGTCCACTCCTGCTTGTGTGTATCAGCACAGGGGTGACACTATAAATGCCCGAATCTTGCAGATAGGGAGCCATCAGTTCGTTGACGAACTCTTGCTCCGTCTGCCCTTCCACAACGATATATAACCGCTTCATGGCTGTCCTCCTATCATGTTCTTTTCCCACAGGTCGCTGATGGTAAGGTCATAATCGGCCATCCACCGTTCCAGCTCATCGCCCGACAAATGGCGGAACACTGACTGATGGTCGGCACGATCCACGACGATTACATCCTTGACATCAAAACAATTGACGAGATTGGTGGACTGCGTGGACAGGATGATCTGACTCTTGCGGGAAGCCGTCTTGACAAGCTCTGCCAGCTTGTTGATGGCGGCAGGGTGCAATCCAATCTCCGGTTCATCAATGATGATCACCTCCGGTCTCTTCGACTGCAACAATAATGTTGTCAAGGCAATGAAACGCAATGTACCGTCGGAAAAGCTATAGCCGTCCAGATACATATCCGTATCTTTCTCCTCCCACTCGAGACGGATTCTGTTGTTGTCGTTGGCGTCGGGATGCAGCTTGAACCTCTTGAAATAAGGAGCCACGGAACGGACAACTCCCTCGATTAGGCGGAAAGACTTCTCATCGGTCTGCATCAGCAGGTATAAGTATGCCGCCAGATTGGAACCGTTATCGCGCAGGTAGGCATTGTCATTGATATTGCAAGCACCACGCATCGGGGAGCTCGCGCTGGTGTCGTGAAAATGATAGACCGTGAAGCTGCTCAAATATCTCTTCAGATAGTCGGCTCTCCAGCGCTTGTTGTCGGCTAATGAGGATTCGTCCACGGCGGAGTCCCATAGCGTTCTGTTCCACTCTGAGTATTTCTTTCCAGACTTATGAAAGTTGTTAAAATAATCGCCTGTATATTCAAGATAGCCTTTACTGGACTGGGACGGGCGGATCTCAAAGAAAAAGGCATTGGTATCATCAAAATCCAGCAGGCCTTTTATGGAATCCGACACTTTCCTTCCCTGGTATAACAAGTTGTCGATGCCTCCCTTAGCCAAGGTATAGCTGCCCAGCCGTTGCTCATGGATGGATTTGACCAGTTCAAAGAACGAGATAAAATTGCTTTTACCAGCTCCGTTCGAACCGATCAGCACATTCAGGCTGTGCAGGGGTAGCGTCAAGTCTCTTATGGACTTATAATTCTTTATCAGAACTTGCTCTATCATCTTCTACGATCTTAATTCCTCAATAATGAACAGTGTCCGCCCATCGAATCCCAAATTCCAATCGGGATGCCATAAGAAAAGCCATTGGACAAGATAGATCACGCTATCCAAAGGTTAGACGACAATAAGGCAGAGGTAACTGCACGGCGAGTTTTCTTTATCCACTATCTGCAGGACCGCACTGTCAGCTATGTGCAAAGATATAAAAAGAGATTGAAAAGATAGAGGTTCTTCTTCTTTTTTTATTGGTCACGACCTTATCTATGCGAAGCGACGCTTTATATCCTATCTGTATGTCATGGGAGAACGGATGAAGGAAATAGGCCGACGGTAAAGGTCCCCTGCTCTTTGCCTCAAGACAGCTTCCTTTGGAAAGGAAAATGGTGAAATTGCCATCTCTGGATTTCACTTTTTTGTCGCCGATGGACAGGTTGTGCAAGGTAAGTCCTTCAAAAGGTCATGAATATAGATGGAATCATATCGATGATGTGCTTGATCAACCTCGTCTGTTTTTGTCCCCTTGCTTATGGTTTTACTTGCAGATGATTTCTGAGTATTGTACCCGTATGGCCCTGTGTCGTCGTTAGGAGTGCCGACGGACGGGCCACGTGCGTGCCTGTGCCGAAATTATCGGGGCATTTGCACGGCCGGTTGACATATCTTTTGTACCTTTGTGAGAAATAACGCTAAAGGACCGCAATCATCTTGTCACTCATGCAACTCACCTACATCTTCCATAGCGGTTTCGTGTTCGAGACCGACCAGTGCATCCTCGTGTTCGACTACTGGATGGATCCCGCGGGCGTTCTGCCCCGCTATCTGGAGTCGTCCAAGCCGATGTATGTCTTTGCCAGCCATTTCCACGAGGATCATTTCACGCCGGAGATCCTCACGTGGAGGGAGCGCAAGGACAACATCCGCTATGTCCTGTCCAAGGACATCCTGAGGCATCGCCGGGCCCGGAAGGAGGATGCCGACGCATGGCTGGGCAAGGGTGCCACGTGGGAGGACGCACTCGTCCGCGTGACGGTGACGGGTAGCAACGACAGCGGCGTGTCGTGGGTGGTGGAGACCGGCGGCATGCGCCTGTTCCATGCCGGCGACCTGAACAACTGGTATGCCCGTTTCCTTACCGACGACTATCAGGGTGGACTGGTGTACAGTCCCGACTTCGGCATCGACGTCGATCCCCTCAAGGAGGAGAAGCGCTTCCTGGGCGAGCTGAAGGACATCCGCAAGCTGACCGGCCGTTTCGACGTGGCGATGTTCCCCGTAGACGGACGCATCGGCAACGGCTACACGCGTGGAGCCCGCCAGTTCCTCGACAGGTTTCAGGTCGGCCTTCTCGTCCCCATGCACTTCGTGACCGTCGGCTTCCGCTCGGCCTGGCGCATGAAGGAGTTCGCCGACGAGAAGTCCGTGCCCTTCTGGTGCATCTCCAGGGAGGGCGAGAGCCGTGAGGTGAGGAAGCGCATCGAGGTGGTGGCAGCGGTGATCGTTCGCGACGGCAAGTATTTCGCCACGCAGCGCGGCTATGGTGAGTTCAAGGACTATTGGGAGTTCCCCGGAGGCAAGGTGGAGCCGGGCGAGAGTAGGGAAGAGGGCCTGATGCGTGAGATACGCGAGGAGCTCGACACCGACATCCGTGTGGATGCCTTCCTCACCACGGTGGAGTGCGACTACCCGTCGTTCCATCTCACGATGCACTGCTATCGGTGTACCGTCGTCTCCGGCAGGCTGGTGCTGAAGGAGCATGAGAATGCGGCCTGGCTGGATGCTGGTCAGCTCTACGCCGTCCACTGGCTACCGGCCGATCTGGAGGTGGTGAGGACGATCACGGCGCAGGCGTCCCGGTAGGACAGCCCGTTGCCGATGGGTCCGCTGTCCTTATGTCTTGTCGAGTGTACTACAATACTTTAAACTTAGACTGTTTGCACTAAATGATGACAACATCATACGAAATATTAGATGAACCATTTATATGATCAGGTTTTATTTATGCCTTTGGCCCAATTAATTGTACCATTAATTATTTATCAATAAATGCTTTAGAATTTACGACAAAGAATAACCTTTCTTTTATAGATTCATTAAACAAGGAAGGATCTATATCCATTTTTCTCATAATATTATATTGTTGCTCTCTTTCAAGTTGAGCTATTTTCTGTTTTCTTGTTTGAGGAATTGTATTAGGTGCATATAAATATTGAATTAATGCTAGATTATTCCTTTTAATAAGATTATCTCCAATTATTCTCCACCATGATTTGTCCGTATCGCCCAATGAAACTCCATACAATACTATAATGTTAGCGTTTTCGATTAAATTTTTACATATTATATGTTTAGTTGTTTTTATACTTTCATAAGATTGTCTTTTAATTAAGTAGTCTTTTATCTTTAAATTATTCTTAAAATCTTCATTGCCTATTTGGTCTTCGTTGTCAACACCCAATATTATGGTATCATCCAAAATGCCGTGAATATGTATTATCTTACGCAAGATATTATAATTGCTAAAATACACTAATGGAAAGTTCCTGTTTGCTACGGAAAAGAGTTCTTCTAGTGTATTGGTATAATTCAACGTCATGACAGAAACTTCTTTTAAACTTGCACTCATATGAATATTATTTAAAAAAGCATCATACCTTAATTTATCAGAATCAGCTAGATTCTCTCTAATAGAGAAAATATCTTTCTGAAATTTCTTTTTCGAGTGTTCTGATGGTGCAAAATGATCTTCTTCTGTTTTCAAATATTCCTGAAGTTTATCACTTAAATCAAAATATAATGTGTCAAAATCTTCACTATTTACTATTTCCTTAGTAAATAAGCCCAAGCCTTTTTCCATATCAGACCACAACTCATTTTTATCTGAAATACTATTAATTAACTTCCCTAATAAAGGATTGTCATTTGTCGGCAAGGTCTTAAGGTATTTATAAAAATCTGGATATGATGTGTTCATTCCTTGAGCTTCATCAAAACCATTTCCTATAATATATAATATATTCATAATTTTACAAAATATTACTTATTGGTGAAATTAATGTACGTTGATAAATATGAGTGGAGAGTTGTATTTATTGTTGATTCTTAATAACTTAGTGATTTAAAAACATTAAGTATCAATCATCGCATATACAACCTTTATACAAAGGTCGTAAAAATACTTGAAATATGCAAATAATACTTTAAGTATCTCGTCAATGAACATAGTAATATACCTCGTCGCGGCCCAGTTTATAAGTTTTTGGATTTGGAAGTGACAGCTTTGTCTTTGACAGCTGAAACAGAGAGCATTGATATCGAGAAATGGTTGTTTGAGTACAAATTCAAGATCTTAAATTCCATATCCAGGAGACATTTTAATGTTCATAGGAAAAAATCACAGGCTTGTGTGAAGAAATACGCAAGAATATTGCTAAGAAAATTAGTGTATTTACCATCCTGAAATATGTAAACCTTATCAACAACAAGTCCATTGATAGAATTGAGTATGCACTAAATTAATTCCGTCAACAAATATTTTATGTCAGAATTATTATTTCTTTCTTTATCCAGCTGATGAAACTAGCTCTATAGAAAAGCAATTCTTCAGTAATTAAATTTTAGTTTTTCTGAGAATCAGGGAACGGAAAGAATTGTATGTGTCTGTGTTATGTAGTGGATACATAGTAGGATTTTTCAAACTTGACACATCATTCTTGGTATGTGCAGAATTTGCATAGATAGTCTCTTGCTGTGCTTCGCGATTACGTAGTTTCACCGTCTTGCCATTCTGTTGGTTGCCTGCTGATATCCGGAGTGTCACATTGATGTCGGTAGAATACAACATATTGCGGGGAAGAATGTCGATGGCTTCCCCCAAATGACTTTTCTTCGGCTGGCGGCGTATGTCAAGTTCCGTGCCGTCGCCACGGCGTGTCCCGTTAGCCGGCTGAAATCCGGCCTTTGTTTTTCCTTGTGCCTCTCTTTCTTGTTTTTTCTGTATCTTTTCCTTTATTTTTCCTCGTGTCCCTTCTCCCTTTTCTCGATTATTATGTTTATTTTTGTAGTTAAAAGCGGCCCTCTATGGAGGGCTGCGCCGCATACTGATGCAAGGAGATACCTTCGTGAGCGGAGCAAGAGCCTTAAACGGCATCGAATGGAGAAAAGGACAATACCGGGAACAATTCCCGAACTTTTTATGGCGATCCTCATAACTGCAAGCGTATCAGTAAGATATATGCGCCTGCAGGACTAGAAAGTATGGCCTTCTGTCAGATAGAGATAGATCTTACATTCTGTTGAACATTATGATGAGGTTTTGAATTTCTTTGTGAATAGAGTTACAAATGCCTTTGCAGGATGATTTAATGCAAAATTAAGACTTTTATGCTTTTTTCTCAGAGCAAGATACATCAAAGAAGGCCTGCATAGTGTTTGACTATACGGATTCTTCGGAAAAGATGTTTGTAATTGAAAATGAAGTAGGCAAAAAAAGTATTCTATCAGCTAAAGTCATACATTACCATTCACAAAAGGATGAGGAGGATTGCATAATATCCGTGGCAATGAATGATGAAGGGCAAATAATGCCCGACGACTTTGTTGAGAAGCTTTTGTCCATCAGTGGGCGTATCACAAATGTCACGTTTCCAGAGATAGACGATTCACGCTTAAAGGCGGAAATGGATCATAAGCAGGATGTTGTCAGTGAGCACATTGCCCTACGCGACAAGGAATTTATCAATGATGAGAGTGAAAAAATAGAACGGTGGGCAGAAGATCAAACCTTTACGCTTGAAGAAGAAGTGCGCAACGTGAAGAAACAAATCAAGGAGTGTGAGCGTGAATTTAGAAATGAAAAAGATGACCACCGCCGTCGTGAATTGCAATCAGAAGTAATTTCTCTTCAACGCACTCTGAAACAAAAGCGAAGGGATCTTTTTAACGTCGAGGATAAGATTATGGTACACCGTAACGAACTTATTGCAGAAATAGACAATTCTCTTAACAAGTCAGCAAAAGAAGAATACTTGTTTACCATTGTGTGGCAGGTTATATAATAGAATAAAAGAAAGTAAGATATATGAACGAGCACTTAACAGTTAAGTCATTTGGTCCTATTAGGGATCTGGACATATCAAAAAGCTAGGCTGGAAAAGGTAAAAGAAAGGAAGAGAGAAAAATCAATTATATGCGTATATTGAAGTATATTGCAATATAAAAAGCGTTTTTAGATATATATTCATTATAATCGAAATAATTTTCGATTATAATGATTATCTTTGTTTTTGAAAACATAATGTATGAATAAAGATATTGATCGTTTTAAGATGATTCTAACAGAAAATAAACGTACCACTAAATGGTTAGCAAAACAGTTGAGAAAAAAATCCAGTAACTATTTCGAAATGGCGTACTAATACTATACAATCTAACTTTGAGACATTCTTAAGTTATGATTGTAAAAATATTAGAAGTAGATGTTATGGATTTATAGTGATATATAAAAGATAAAAGTAACATTCAAATCAAAAATGATTTATATATAGTATATGAAACCTATAATAAAATATAGAGGTGGGAAATCGAAAGAGATCCCACAAATAAAACAATATATACCAAAATTTGAGGGAAGGTATGTGGAACCTTTTTTAGGTGGAGGTGCTATGTTCTTCTACTTAGAACCCAAAAATGCCATAATTAATGATATTAATGTACGCTTGATAAATTTTTATAGAAGTGTACAACAAAATTTTACGCAATTAAGTATGGAATTGGCGGAATTAGAAAATATTTACACTAGTAATCGGTTGGAATTTGACAAATTGAAGAAACTTCATCCTGAAAATAGAATACCGGATAAAAATGAATTTTTATATTATCAATTACGAGATATGTATAATGGTTTAATACCGTCAACTTATTCTGATGCTGCTTTATATTATTTTATTAATAAAACAGCTTTTTCTGGAATGATTCGTTTTAATACAAAAGGAGAATATAATGTCCCTTATGGTCGATATAAAAATTTCAATACAAAAATTATTACTGAAGCACATCATGCTTTATTAGCAAATACGGAAATTCATAATAAAGATTATAGTGATATATTTAATTTGGTAGGCCCAGACGATTTCGTATTTTTAGACCCACCTTATGATTGTATTTTTTCAGATTATGGAAATATACAATATCAAGATGGATTTAATGAAGAGAATCATAGACAGTTGGCTGAAGATTTCTATAATTTAGGATGTAAATCATTAATGGTAATAGGTGATACTCCTTTAATTCGAGATTTATACAGAAATAATATCATAGCAAGGTATGGTAAAAAATATGCTGTGAATATTAGAAATAGATTTCAAGCGGAAGCTACACATTTAATAATCACAAATTACAAATAAGGATAAAATGGATTCTGTTACACGTATTAAAGAATTTATAAAAAATAATTTTCCAGATTGGCAAAAGATAAGTTTTTCTGAATTTCAAGATAGTATTGATTTTAGAGATGATCTGAACGAATTATATAAAATAAATAATGAAGAGGTAATATTAATATCATATACTAATATTAGTATTACTGGTACAGATCGCGCTAAACCACAACTTCGAGTTTTTCTTAATGAATATAAGGAGCCTTTCTATTTTGCAAAAAAATATCAATTACGTTATTATCTATTTTCAATTTTCACAAAGGAGGATAGTATGGCAAGGGGATTGAACAATTTCAATCCCAAAGAATATATTATCTCCATAGAAACAAATCTTGATACAGAGGGGTCTAGAAGAGATTTGAGAAGTATTTACGATTATGCTAATGAGAAATTAAATAAAAGAAAGTTTCTTAAATGTACTCGTTCCAATTATAGGGCAGATATTAACCAAGCGTCATTCATTTATATAGGCTCTCCTAGTGCTCCAGATAAAACAACTTTTGAAAATTTTATTAACATTTTTGATTCAAGACCTTATCAAAACTCAACTAATAATGTAAGTAGGCAAACTGTAAACGAATTAAAAATAGATTCAGAGCATATAAAATATATAGATGTCATTACCGCCATTAAAACCAAACCATTTCTTTTGCTTGCAGGAATATCTGGTACAGGTAAAAGCCGCATTGTACGTGAACTTGCTCGTTCGTGTTGGAACGAAGATAACATCGAATATAAAGCTCAAAAACCTAAAAATTTTGAGATTATTCAAGTAAAACCTAATTGGCACGACTCTACGGAACTTATTGGATATGTAAGTCGTGTCAGTGGAACTCCTATATATGTGATTGGGGATTTCTTAAGATTTATTACACAAGCTTGGGAAAATTTGGATGTACCTTATTTCCTTTGTCTGGATGAAATGAATCTTGCCCCAGTAGAACAATATTTCGCAGAGTATCTTAGTGTAATAGAATCTCGTAAAAGTAAAGAAGATGGTACTATTATAACTGATCCTATCTTAAAGAAAAGTACAGAAGATTGGTATCGTGTGCTAACTGCAGAACTGGCAGGGAACAATGAAACATTAAGAAATCAATTCTTGGAAGAAGGTATCACTATTCCACAAAATCTAATTGTAATGGGTACTGTGAATATGGATGAAACAACCTTTTCTTTCTCTCATAAGGTACTTGATCGTGCTATGACCATAGAAATGAATGAAGTGGATCTGTATGCCGGATTGGACAATAAACAGGAGCGTATTGGTAAATTAAATAGCGATATGCTTATTGGTACAGCCGTAGAAGGAGTAGATATATATTCTGACAATGAGAAGGTTTGTAATAAAGTATTAAGTTATTTGCAAGCTGTAAATGATGTACTTGATGGCACACCATTCAAGATAGCTTATCGTACACGAAATGAATTTTTGCTTTATGTGGTAAATAACTTGCCCTATAACAAGGATGAGAATGGAAATGAGTTCAGTGAGGATGAAATTATAGCAACAGCGCTGGACAAAATAACAAGTATGAAAATTCTGTCTCGTATTGAAGGAGATGATACAAAAATTAGACATTCATTTTTTGAGAAATTGATTAACACTATCGAAACACAATTATTAGTGTTGACTGGAGAAGAAAAGAAGATAGAATCTATATCTGTAGCCAAACTGAAAGAAATGCAAGAACGTTTATTATCATCTGGTTATACAAGTTTTTGGAGTTAGGATTATTAAATCTGTAAGAGAAGATGGAGCTGCTAACCATAAAACATCGAGATTTTGAAATGATAGTCGAATGTACAAAATTCGATAACATTTGGTATAAAGCAAAGAATAATGTGGGAGAAGAAAACTTATACTCCACTTATTCTTGGTCGGAGGGAGTAACGTCTGTTATTCTAAGCAACCATATTGGAGAAAAAATTACAATTGTGAATAACCAAAAAGCTCCTGCTGTCTTTTTTGAAAATACAGACTATCCTATCTGGATTGAGTTTAAAGACTATGTAAAAAAAGCACGATTCGGTTCCATCCTTCAAAATGAAAATGATAAATTCACTTTTCGTAGACAAATATTAGCCGGTTTCTTGAATTATGGCAATGAGATTGGACACAGCGAAATACGGATTGTTTATCAAGTAGGAGCAGAAATTCACAATTTTGTATTTTCCTTTGAAGTATTGAGTACAAAACTTAATTATCACGAGCATTGGAAAGCTATTATAGAGGATATCGAGCAGGAGTACAGAATGCTTTCGCTGGACTATATGCGAAGAACCTTTCATAGTTTTTCTCCTGATATAAGTGGCGAAACACCGGAAATAATTTGGTGGAGTGTTTTTGCTAATGAGCAAAAGAAATTTATCCGAGCATGCAAAAATATTATTGGCCGTCCAAGACATCGCTTTCAAGGAAAGACATCATATAAACGTGCAGATAGATTAACTTTTGTTCCCTCTTGTATAGAAAACGAGCTGATAGAACATAGGGCTGACAGTTCACATTTATATCGTGTTGAGGAACGTGTACAGACAAATGATACCCAGGAAAATAGATTCTTGAAATTTGCACTTAGACAAATTACTAATAAATATGAGGCCTTGAAAAAGCGTATAGAAGTGATAAAGAATGCATCTGATGTAATGAAAGAGGATATGCAGGTCACATTGGCAACGCTGAAACATTTGCAACGAAATCCTTTTTTCCGTACAATAGGAAATTATAAAGGGATGAATCAGGAAAGTTTGGTTTTGCAAAAGGCTACTGGATATAGCCAAGTATATCGTATATGGAATCTGCTCCTGCGTTCTTATTCTTTAAATGATGGTATATATCGTTTACAAACCAAAAATATAGCAACACTGTATGAAATATGGTGTTTCATTGAAGTAAGTCATATAATAAAAGAGAAGCTACATTTGTCCGATGAGGATATAGATCATAGAAACCGTATGGAAATGAATGGCTTGTTTACGTGGGACCTAGGAAAAGGTGAACATTCACGTATTCTTTTTAAGAAAGACAATGTGGAACTGGCAGAACTCATCTATAATCCTAAAAGTTCGGAACACGAAAATAGTTCTGTTGGCATAACAGATTTAGTGGTTCCAACCGTACCTCAGAAGCCAGACATCATCCTGCAACTTACCAAAAGTGATTTGCAGGAAGGTATGAAAATGACCTACCTGTTTGATGCGAAATATCGCATTGATGGAAAAGACAGAAATGGTGTAGATGTTCCCCCTGAAGATGCAATAAACCAAATGCACAGATACCGTGATGCTATCTATTACAAAGATCACAAATCGGATGCATTGAAAAAAGAAGTTATAGGAGGCTATATTCTTTTTCCCGGTGATGGTGTACCAACTGATGTTGCCGTGTCTAAGTTTCGCAAGACTATAGATGAAGTAAATATCGGTGCTTTTCAACTCCGTCCAAAAGACACACATAACCGATTACTTTTGGAGCAATTTATAGAGGAACTTATTCAAAATAAGTCATCTGAAACAATATCCAAAGTAATACCACAAAAAGGAACATTTGTAGAAGTAGGAAATAGAGTGCTCATTGGCCTTGTTACAAATAGCAGTCGTAGAGGATATTTGCAAAGCTTTAAGGATGGTAATGCCACACTCTATTATACTGGCAGTCATTTTCCAACGACTATTACTCTGCAGAATTTACATTACTTTATGCCTTATTTCAAAGGTGAGGGTATTCGTGATGTATATGAGATTGTAAGGATAAGAACTATCACTGCTAAAGAAGTGAAGCAAACAGATGGAGAGGAGGATACCAATGACCTTCGTCTTGCCTTTGAACTACGATATAGCCGTAAACAATATGGTAGCATTCAACCTATTAATACAAGCAAGATGAGCAATCTCACGTTTATAGACACTACTTTTGGTGAGCTGGATGAATATATAATAAAAAACAAATAATAATTTAATAAGATATGGCTAAAAGAAAAATAAGTTATAATTATCTATTCCTAAAAAACGGAGAAGTAGAACAACCTATAGAGGATGCTCTGAGTACTATTATAGACTATATTAATTCCAAAGAAAAAGTAGATAGAAAGCAGGATATTAACAATGAAAAAATTACATTTTTAGATGATGTCAATTATGACAAAATCAGCAAATATCATACAATGCAAATATTATTCAAAAGTGCCAAGCATAGTTATCGGGCTCCACTTCTTGATAAAAATACACTTAAATCAAGAGAAAATCCTAAGACAATGACAGAAGGGGAACAAATGAAAACTCATGCCCTTGTTAAATTCAAAGATGGAGATGCGATTATTTTTTTAGAAACAGGTAGTAATATGTTGACATGTGGAAATATTGTAAGCTATCTGAATCAGGCATTATTATTATATAATTCACAATTTAAGGAGAATGATGAACAAAGAATATTGGGAAAATTTTCATTTGAAATGATTGCTCGTGATAATTTCCAAGAAGTTCTTCAAAGTATGGATAGAGTTTTATGTGCGGAAATTTTTATAGATAAATCTGTATTAGGATCTGAAATGTTAAATTTTTCAAACTATTCAGAACAAGTAAAGGAAAATGTTCTGCTCACTATAAAAGCAGAACGTAAGAAAAGTATCAAGAAAACATTATATGATATTGTAGATAGATATAATAGCGCTCGATCAAAAATTAGAAGAATTCGCATAACAGGTAAAAGTGCAAATGGAAATGCAAATATAATTGACACAGATTTTATAGTTAAAAAAGAAATTATTGAAGTACAACAAAATCCTGATACAGGGGAATATATTTCTGCAAATGTCTTTTCTCAATTATTATTACTTTCAAATGAATATGAATCTTAGAATGTGGAGTGAATATTTATATATTATATTAGCGTATTTTGATGTACTAAAGAAAAATGAGAAACGATTTGAATTAAGGATTCCGGCAATAATAGCTATTATAAGTTTAATTTATACTTTTATTTCTGGTAATGACACTGTACAATTAAAGTTTATAAAAGAGGTATTGCCTTTTATTGGGACTTTATTAGGTTTTACTTTAGCTGCATTAACTCTTCTATTGTCAAATAATAGAATAGAAGAAAAGACTCGTAATTTTGCAACCGAGAGAAAAATCCGAGGTAATGCCATAACAATGTATGAGTTTTTGGTAGTTCTATATTCTTATTTAATAATTTGCGAAACAATACTCTGCATCTTATATTATCTTGCATCATTGTTCCCAATAGGAGTTGGTGAGGTTGTAGCAGGGGTATGTAACACTATGTTTATTGGAGGTGTGTTTCATGTGTTGTTTGTAACATTGCGAACTGTGTCTAATTTATATCATATAACTATCAAAAGATGACCATAATCAATATGGTCATTAGAAAATAATCATCTACGACAAGATAATTATGCTTAAAGATAAACAATAAAACGCTGACTCGAAAATATAATAATGATGGAAAACAATCAGAAAAAAATAAAGGATTGTGTTTCACTGGGTGTGTCTGAAGCAAGTCTGCCTTAGAAGTGATGATGCAAAGTTAATGGATAATTTTGTATTTTAGCCCAAATCATTGTTCTTTTATTTATCCGGCCGGCAACACTAGCTTTGCAGAAGGGCCGCTCTTCTATAAGATGGCAGCTCCTACACTGACAGTCAAAAGATTTCCGGGGGCAAAACTCATTTCTTGAAAATGATGAACTGATAATTTGCGCATCCTAAAAGAATAAAGAAGGGGTCGTATCAAGCTCTGTATTGAGTAATGATACGACCCTTTTTGTATGATAGTTACAATCTACAACTTGTGGGAGTATCATAGATAAAAATAGAATCTATTTGTTATCATTGTTTTTTTTGTTTATAAATCTTGGTGTATGTGAGTCTGGTTCTATCCGAGGAAAATCAATTTTTAGTATTACGGGCATAGGGAAATCAACACCTAAAATAACAGCTTCTCCAGCTCCTAATATTGGTAAATAGGCTAGGGAGGCTTTATTAGCAGAAGAACAGGCATTTTCGACAGCCTCTTTATCTTTATAGTTAATAAGTCTATGAACTATAAATGTTCCTATCTGGCTTAAAGTTCCAAATGGAATATCACGCGGTCTTTGTGTTGCTAAACATAGAAATAGACCATATTTTCTACATTCTTTTGCAATAGAATCAAAAGCATCTAAATTAAGAGATTGAAAATATTCATCTTTGACTTCTTTATTTAAAAATTGATGTGCTTCATCTACAAAGAATACAAGAGGTTCTGATTTAAAATCACCTTCCCGTGCCCGATTCAACAAAAATTTGGCTATTGCATTAGCTAATATTTCCCTTATTTGTAAATCATAAGGAACATTTTCGAATCCAATTCGTAAAATATGTTTTTCCGGTTTATGTATAAAAGTCTCAATTTTTGTACATAAATCATCCTTGGGATCTTTGTCTAATCCAAAAATATTCTGAAATGACTTATCTGTTATTTTATTATAAATTCGGATAATCAGACTTGAAAGATTATCTAATGTTTTTTTGTCTTCACCTTGCCATTTTTCGTTTTGATCATATACAGCTTCTGCTCTCAATTGAGATACTAAATTATGTAAGTTAAATTCAGAACTATCTTTCTCTAGTTGTTTTCTATATTTTGATTCAAAATGCCAATATACTTCTTTGTAACTCCCGTTTTTTATAATAACTCCCTTTTGATATATTATATATTCTTTATCTTTCTTCGGATGTAGAAGTCTCCCATCTGATGGTACAGTATCCTTATCTATACAATAGGCGATTTTTAAAGATTTTATTGCATCAAGCAGTTTAGGTTGTTGTACTTGTCCTGCTGGACGAAATAAGGCAAACCAATCATTTACAGATAAACGTGAATAATGAAAATAATCATTATTATTAATAATAGCCTTTTCTACGTAAGAATTATTGTCATAACTCGAATATTCTCCAGTTGGATCTATTATAATAGCCTTCGCCCCTGAGTCAGAGAGCCCTTCAAGCAATTTACTTGTAGTATAGCTTTTACCTCCACCCGTAGTACCGACAATGGCACAATGACGTCCAAAAAGAGCGTTGAGAGAAATTTCCACGGGTGTTTCTTTATCTTGACTTAGAATTCCTAGCCTCATTAAACAAGGATTAGCCTCTTCTTTTTTAACACCAAAACGTTTAAAGAAACTTTGAATAAAATTAGAGGAACAAACAAATGTCTTAGCTCCGATAGGAGGTAAGGTATTCAAGCCATATTGTATAATCTCTGGTTCATCAAAACTAAATGACAATAGTATTTCAACCCGACCTATAGGATGCATATCATTTGTCTCAAATGATTTTTCACTTAATTCCAAACGTTCCTTTTCGGGTAATTCAAGTTCTTGTATTTTCCCTAGGAATCCCATTTGGTGTCCTTCGATAACAACATAGTTACCCACTAAGCCACCATGATACAACTCTCCTATTCGAAAAAAAGGTTGCAATAAGGCTGAAGATGGGAAATGTATCTTTACTCCTTCAGGGGTTACTTGATTCACAAAACCAATAAAGAGGTCATTTGTAAATGGATTATTATAATGTTTCATTATTAGCTATTTTAATTAATCGATATTCGTCTGTTTGATCATAAATTTTTACGTCTGGATATGCTCTTACGAAATCTTGAAACTTCTCATTGACTATAGTTATATTTCCTCTTTCTCCAGCTTCTGTAAAGAATGTATCATTTTGTGATATCCCATCTTTATTATAATTAATTATAATCAGTTGAAAGCTTGGGTTCTGTTCTAATGCTTCTTGTATCATTGATAATATATGTTTATCTCCGAAGCTGAATCCAATAGTTACTAATGTTGTATTTTGTAATCGCAATGCAGCCTGAAATCTTGTCATCATTTCAAAGAACGGTTGTTCATAAGAAAGCTCATATTTGTCTTCTTGCGGAAAAATCATTAATGAATCATTAACGTCTATTTTGGATGCATCATCCTGAAGAATGGCATTGCCTTGTCTTTTCCAATCAACAGAACCATGGGGCTTATACAGATGAAATACACGAGGAACAAAGTTGTCTTCATTTTTTATGCGGCTCTTATCTCTAATTACAACATCATAATCAAAATATCGTCCACTAAAGATCCTTGGTATTGAGAATGAAAAGCCATCTATTACCGTGTAATTTCCTTTTCTTGCTGCTTGCTCAAACAAAGTGTCATAATTTAACGTAAAAAGCTTTACTCTTGGTAGAGAACTCTTTCTTTTTGTGATTTTATTTAAGAATATTTCATGTGTAAATTCGTTAGATGATCCAATTCGAAGGTCACAATTTTCTTTGATCATTTTTTTGATTTCATATATGACCTTACATATATTCCATGGCTCATTATCTATATTGAATAAGTCTTCTTGAATATACTCTTTGGCCCTTTCTGCTAAAGAAAGTACTTTTTCAAGATTCTTGATATATCCATGTTCATCTTTATCTTTGTACTTAATCTTTTGGCAAAAAAGACTCATATTTTGTTCACCTTTTAGAATATAAACAGCAGCATCCCATAGACCAGACATAAGCATTCCCTTCCGATTATTACTTCCAATATTGAAAGAGGATCCAGCTCCTGTTAAGAAGATAAGATTTTCAATCTGATAATTCAGTTTTTTACTATAAGTTTTACGTTTTAATTTTTGTGCATAATTATAGATAGCATCTGAACTATCTTCACCCTTCTTGTTGCGTATGTCCTCAGGTAAAGGAAGAATACTTTCCCCGTTTTTTATATTTTTATATTTGTCTTCACTTTTGATTAAATAGAGAGTCTGCTTATTGCTTCTCAAGAGACATATTTCTTTGTCCATTTTTCTAAATAAAAATAGTTCTTTAAAATATACTGGTAACATCGGCATCCGTTTTTAGCAAATGCCAAAAGACTTATACAAAAGTACAAATATAATAAATTATATAGAAAATAAAAGGAATGTTTTTATATACTAGTTCTTTAAAAAGACTATTTTCTCAAGATTTTGTATCTCTATAGTTTTATAGAGGCCAAATATATAAAGTAAGTTTATGGCATCTCTAACCATACCTTATGAAAAATGATATTTTGATTTCAGTGAATATCGTTTTGAAAACTGTATTACAATGCTAGTTTATTCTCGAGTCTATGGGAAATGAGATATATTAAAGGGTGTCATTTTGGCTGATCCTGATGATAGTCCTCGGATATTTATAAAATGAAAATTCCAGTTATTGATCTAATAGAGTAAATACGTTCTGTTCTCCTTCGTAACCACATTCTGCATACTCTCATCCGGATGTTGACTGAAGCGTGCTCCATCGAGGTGTTGGCTGTCAAGGGAATCAGTACGATTTTTTCATAATTGTCTACTTCTTTAGGACGGCTTCTTGAAAGGTGTCTGTTGCTTCAGTTTATGCGGTGGGAAACCGGTTGGCAAGATCAGGGGAACACAGGAATATATATTCGATGGCAAAGTAGCATAATACTCGATGGCAAAGTAGCATAATGCTCAAGGGCAAAGTAGCATAATGCTCGATGGCAAAGTAGCATAATACTCATTGGCAAAGTAGTATATGGCTACTTGAAAAGGCATCCTTGCCTGCCGTCCGAAGACCTGCTGCTGACACCTCTCATCCGAGTGCGTCCGGTGGCAGGCCGAACACGGAAGAGAGGAAGAGGACATCGGGATGAAGATGCCGGGGGAGGCTGGGAGCAAAAGGGAAACGAAAGTATTTTTATTTAACACACAATACTTCGGGGGCGTAGAAGCCTACACACGTTGCCGGGTAGGATAGGGAACACCCGATGGAGAAGGTACGACTTTCGTGAGGCAAAAGCGCCGAATGGGACTTCTTGCCTGAAATCTGCTGTAAAGTCCCGAATAAGTACCGTTTTTGACCAGTATTT
>ULLE01034553.1_pt1 | contig 17978 bp, 15 predicted proteins | sample 1951331 | NCBI WGS metagenome assembly ULLE01 (sample SAMEA4835518, study PRJEB28245) | human gut metagenome | biome: gut microbiome; material: fecal sample | place: Denmark | collected 2008
AGATGCAGTTGTTTCTTCTGACTTCTTGGGTAACACTCACACTTCTATCTTCGATGCTAATGCAGGTGTTTACTTGACTGATACTTTCGTTAAAGTTGTTTCTTGGTATGACAACGAAATCGGTTACTCTAACAAAGTATTGGATTTGATCGCTCACATGGCTTCTGTAAACTGCTAATTAGTTTAAACCATATAGCGAAAGCCGTCAGGATTTTCCTGGCGGCTTTTTTTTGCTCATAATCATGCTTGATGTGCAGAAAAAGGTTATCTTTGCTGCCGAACTCCTCAATTTGGCTCTTATGAAGTATGATTTGATTACGATACTGGGTCCTACGGCTTCCGGAAAAACTTCTTTGGCGGCCGCATTGGCAGCTCGTCTGAAAACAGAAATTATCAGCGGTGACAGCCGGCAGGTGTATCGTAAAATGGATTTGGGAACAGGAAAAGATTTGTCGGATTATGTGGTAGATGGTTACCAAGTTCCTTATCATCTGATTGACATAGTGGATCCGGGATATAAGTATAATGTCTTTGAATATCAGCGGGATTTTCTGGCTGCGTATGAAGACATGAGGTCCAGAGGGCTTCTTCCCATCTTGTGTGGAGGAACAGGCATGTACCTGGAGTCTATTTTGAAAGGTTACCGTTTGCTGCCTGTACCTGAAAACAAGGAGTTGCGGGAGCGATTGTCCTCCAAATCTCTGGCGGAACTGACAGAGATATTGAGCCATTATAAGAAATTGCACAATTCTACCGACGTGGATACGGTGAAACGGGCGATTCGTGCCATTGAAATCGAAGAATATTATTTGACTCAGGATGTCAATGCCCGTTCGTTTCCGGAGATACACAGTCTGATTATTGGCGTAGACATTAACCGGGAACTACGGAGAGAAAAAATAACCCGCCGGTTGAAAAAGCGACTGGAAGAAGGGATGGTAGATGAAGTGAAGTCTTTGCTGGAAGAGGGTATCCATCCGGATGACTTGATTTATTATGGACTGGAATATAAATACCTGACTTTGTATGCAATTGGAAAACTTTCGTACGAGGAGATGTTCCATCAGCTTGAAATCGCTATCCATCAGTTTGCCAAACGGCAGATGACCTGGTTCAGGGGCATGGAAAGGAGGGGATTCCAGATTCATTGGATCAATGCGGAATCGCCGATAGAGGAGAATGTGAAACTAATTGTAGACTTGATAAATTAACCGATATGGCAGTAGAACCAGACAGATGGGGGGTCATTTACAACCCTAAAGCCGGAAGTCGCAAAGCGCAGAAACGCTGGCGGAATATTCGCGCTTACATGGACGAGTGTAAGGTGAAATATGACTATGTGCAGTCGGAGGGATTTGGGTCTGTAGAGCGCCTGGCAAAAACGATGGTGAACAACGGATACTTGACCATTGTAGTGGTGGGAGGTGACGGAGCCATCAATGATGCGTTGAATGGCATTATGAATTCCGATATAGAAGACAAGCAGAAAGTGGCGTTGGGCATCATTCCCAATGGCATTGGCAATGATTTTGCCAAATACTGGGGCTTGAATTCGGATGATTACAAGATGGCGGTGGATGTATTGATTAATCGCCGCTTGCGGAAAATAGACACAGGCGTATTTTCTTATTTTGATGGAGAACAGCATCAGACCCGCTATTTCCTGAATGCCGTTTACATGGGACTGGGGGCACGGATTGTGCGGATTACCAATGAAACCCGAAGGTTTTGGGGAATTCCATTGGTTTCTTATCTGGCTTCTTTGTTCTTAGTGGCCTTTGAACGGAAATTATACCGGATGCATCTGAAGGTGAACGATGAGCATATTCGGGGGCGGATCATGGCGGTGGCTGTGGGTAGCGCTTATGGCTATGGACTTACGCCGAGTGCAGTACCTTACAATGGATGGCTGGATGTATCGATTGTATATCGTCCGGAACTGCGTGAATTGATTTCCGGATTGTGGATGTTGCAACAGGGACGTTTGTTGAACCATAAAATCGTAAAGCCTTACCGGACACGTTGTGTAAAAGTATTACGGGCTCAAAATGCGGAAGTCAGTCTGGATGGACGTCTTTGGCTGGACCGTCATTTCCCTATTGAGATAACTATTGCTCCAGAAGCGATAACTTTGATAATTCCTGATTGATTATGATAAAGAACATTTCAGATTTGAAGCGGGAGGATATGTTTTTCCTCTTGGCCGGACCGTGTGTGATAGAAGGAGAAGACATGGCGCTCCGTATTGCAGAAAAGGTAGTGAAGATTACGGATAAATTGCATATTCCTTATGTGTTCAAAGGGTCTTACCGGAAGGCGAACCGTTCGCGCTTGGATTCTTTTACAGGCATTGGCGATGAAAAGGCTTTGAAGATTCTGGCAAAGGTGCGGAGTACGTTTGATGTACCTGTAGTGACGGATATCCATACAGCCCCCGAAGCTGAAATGGCTGCCGAATATGTCGATATTTTGCAGATTCCGGCCTTTCTTTGCCGTCAGACGGATTTGCTGGTAGCGGCGGCCCGTACGGGAAAGATGGTCAATATCAAGAAAGGACAGTTTCTTTCACCGGCTGCCATGCGATTTGCCACAGATAAGGTGGTAGAAGCCGGAAACGATCAAGTGATGCTGACGGAGCGTGGTACGACCTTTGGTTATCAGGACTTGATTGTGGATTATAGGGGGATTCCGGAAATGCAGTCTTTCGGCCATCCGGTAATTTTGGATGTGACCCATTCTTTGCAGCAGCCTAATCAGACTTCTGGAGTGACCGGAGGTATGCCGCAGCTGATTGAAACGATCGCTAAAGCTGGTGTGGCAGTCGGCGTGGATGGGCTGTTTATGGAAACGCATGAAGATCCCTCCAAAGCGAAGAGTGACGGGGCTAATATGCTGAAACTGGATTTGCTGGAAGACTTGCTTGTCAAACTGGTACGTATTCGTCAAAGTCTGTGATTTGCCGATGAAACAATTCTTAGGTGTGAAGTGTGGACTTAAATGGAAGGTTACTTTGTGGATACTGTGGGGATTAACCCTGAAAGTAGTCGCACAAAGTGAGTCCATGATTTCCTCTCAGGAACAGCCGTTACTGGAACGTTTGACCGAGGGAAAACGCAAGGTAGACTGGGCCGATATGAATATCCAGTTCTGCTCGGCGGTGGATGCGTCTTTTCAGAACGGACAATTGGATGAGGCGGCTTTCAAGGTGCATCGTATCCGTTTGGAGGTGTTGGGAGGTTTTCATGAGAAGTTTACCTATCATTTTCGGCAATCATTGAATCAGTACACTACTCCCAATATTCCGTTGGATAATCTTTCGGGTTCGGTGGAGCTGGCCATGGTGGGTTGGCAGTTGAATGACAGATGGAAGCTGACCGCCGGAAAGCAGGCTGTGCAGTTCAGTGGGTATGAATGTTGGGTGAATGCCATTAAAGTACGGCATTATTCTGATTTCAACAACACGATACCTTGCTATCAGGCTGGATTGAATGTGGCATATAAGATGAACGACAGCCATGAATTTAATTTTCAGGTGACCAACAACCGGAATGGAGACAGCAATGACCAGTTCATGTATGGATTGCCGGAAGGAGTGGAGGCCACCAAGATTCCTTTGCTGGCTACGGTGAACTGGGACGGATATTTCGTGGATCATGCCATGCAGCTCCGTTATTCGTTGTCGTATGGGCAGCTGGCTAAAAATAAGAATGTCTTTTATTTTACCTGCGGCAATGTGTGGGATAAGAAGCCTTTCTTAGGGTATATTGATTTTATGTATTCTCGTGAAGGAATCGATTCGAAAGGATTGATTAGCGGAGTGACCGTACAGGATGGAGTAGGGAAGACTTTGTCGAACGTAGATTATTTCACGACTATTTTTAACTTGGACTATCGGGTGGCTTCTCATTGGAACCTTTATGTGAAAGGAGTGTATGAACAGGGAAATGTGTTCAAGTCGTCGGGTGATGTGACTGCCGGTACCTATCGGAGGGTATGGAACGCCCAGCTTTGTGCCGAATATTATCCATTGAAAAACAGTGAACTGTTATGCTATTTGCATTTGCTGTATAAGAATGTGCATCTCACGGAAAGAGCCACGCGCTGGGGAGCCGAAAGTTATAACCAGCAGCGAATTTCATTGGGATTGGTTTACACCCTTCCTGTTTTCTAAACGGAACAGATTTTATACGTGACATCTGTTTATGTATTCCAATAAAAAACTATATCTTTGCAGCACGAAACAGAGAGGATTATACTAAAAAGTAAAAAGATATGCTTACCATTAAACAAATTACAGAAGATACCGACAAGGTAATTCGTGGATTGGAAAAGAAGCATTTTGCCAATGCAAAAGAAACAATTGCCAAAGTGCTTGAACTGAACGACAAAAGACGTAGTGCACAGAATCAATTAGATAAAAATCTTTCAGAAGTAAATTCTACTTCAAAGGCGATTGGAGCTTTGATGAAAGAAGGCAAGAAAGAAGAAGCTGAGGCTGCCAAAGCACGTGTGGCAGAAATCAAGGAAGCCAGCAAAGGCTTGCAGGCCGAGATGGATAAGGCAGCAGAAGATATGCAGAACTTGCTTTACACCATTCCGAATGTGCCTTACGAATGTGTACCCGAAGGATTTGGCGCGGAAGACAATGTGGTAGAGAAGATGGGTGGAATGGAAACCGAACTTCCTAAGAACGCTCTGCCTCACTGGGAGCTGGCAAAAAAATATGACTTGATTGATTTTGACCTGGGTGTGAAGATTACAGGAGCCGGTTTCCCGGTATATAAAGGAAAAGGAGCTCGTTTGCAGCGTGCATTGATCAACTTCTTCCTGGATGAAGCTCGTGCAGCAGGTTATGAAGAAATTATGCCTCCTACGGTAGTGAATGCTGCCTCAGGATATGGTACAGGACAGTTGCCTGACAAGGAAGCTCAGATGTATCATTGCGAACTGGATGATTTGTATCTGATTCCTACGGCCGAAGTTCCGGTAACGAATATTTACCGTGACGTGATTTTGGATGAGAAGCAGCTCCCGATCAAGAATTGTGCGTATACACAGTGTTTCCGTCGTGAAGCAGGTTCTTATGGTAAAGATGTACGTGGCTTGAACCGTCTGCATGAGTTCTCTAAGATTGAGTTGGTACGTATTGACAAGCCTGAACATTCCAAACAGTCTCATCAGGAAATGTTGGATCATGTAGAAGGTTTGTTGAAGAAGTTGGAACTTCCTTACAGAATTCTTCGTCTGTGTGGTGGAGACATGAGCTTTACAGCTGCGCTTTGCTTCGATTTTGAAGTTTATTCCGAAGCACAGAAACGCTGGTTGGAAGTCAGCTCTGTTTCTAACTTTGATACTTACCAGGCCAATCGTTTGAAATGCCGTTATCGTACCGCAGAAAAGAAAACGGAATTGTGCCACACTTTGAATGGTTCTGCATTGGCTTTGCCGCGTATCGTAGCTGCATTGCTTGAAAACAATCAGACTCCGGAAGGTATTCGTATCCCGAAAGTATTGGTACCTTACTGCGGATTTGATATCATAGATTAAGGAACATAGGGCGTTTTGCCTATCCCCATTTGTAGTCGTCTGACAAATCTCTTTTTAAGATAAAATAAGAGAAATTTGTCAGGCGACTTTTTTTTAGTGTAAGAATTGTCATCTCTAATATGATATTTTTTGGAAAAATGTGCCTTAGAAGCCAAAAAAAAAGGATTTTGGTTTTGCTATTAGTTTTTAATCATTAATTTTGAGGGGAAATAAATAACATCTTTTTAGAACGAATATTAATTTATAACCTTAATATACAACTATGAGTTATTTACGATTTGATAAGACGATAATGACAAATCTGGAAGAAACTCTGACAAGAGAAATTCTTCGTACAAATCGCTCGGGGGCTTATCATTGTTCGACTATTGTGGATTGTAATACTCGCAAGTATCATGGCTTGTTGGTAATACCGGTTCCGGAACTGGATGATGAGAATCACGTGTTGCTTTCTTCGTTGGATGAGACTGTCATCCAGCATGGCGCAGAATTCAATTTAGGTCTGCACAAGTATGGAGGTGATAATTTCAGTCCGAGAGGACACAAGTACATCCGTGAGTTTGAATGTGAGAAAGTGCCGACTACAGTTTATCGTGTCGGGGGATGTGTACTGAAGAAGGAAAAAGTGTTTGTGCATCATGAAAACCGTATTCTGATTCGATACACGTTGGTGGATGCACATTCAGAAACTACGCTCCGGCTTCGTCCTTATCTGGCTTTCCGCAGTGTGCGTCAGTATACTCACGAAAATGCACAGGCCAGTCGTCATTACGATCTTGTGGAGAATGGTATCAAAACTTGCATGTATCCGGGATATCCGGAGCTTTATATGCAGTTGAGTAAGGAAAATGAATTTTGTTTCCATCCTGACTGGTACAGGGGTATTGAATATCCAAAGGAACGTGAACGTGGATATGATTTCAATGAGGATTTGTACGTTCCGGGTTATTTTGAAGTAAGTATCAAGAAAGGAGAATCAGTGACATTTTCTGGAGGAGTTTCCCCTATCGAAACACAGTCTTTAAATGCTTTGTTTGCTGCCGAAGTAGAGCAGCGTACTCCACGTGATAACTTTAAGAACTGTCTGATCAATTCCGCTCATCAGTTCCTGAACAAGCAGGATGGTGAATCTTACATTTTGGCCGGATATCCTTGGTTTAAATGTCGGGCACGCGACATGTTCATCTCTTTACCGGGACTGACATTGTCCATTGGAGAGGTTGGTAAGTTTGAGATGATTATGGACACTGCCATAAAAGCGGTGTATGCCTTTATGGAAGGAAAGGATAGCCATCTGAAAGTAACGGAAATCGAACATCCGGACGTGTTGCTGTGGATGGTATGGACCATACAGCAGTATGCCAAGATGGTTTCTTGGGATGAGGCAAGAGTGAAGTACGGCAAGTTGCTGAAAGATGTGATGGAATACCTGGCAGGTAGTAAGCATCCTAATCTGACGGTGCATGACAATGGGCTGGTTTATACCAACGGAAAAGAAAAGGCTGTGACTTGGATGAATTCTACGGTCAACGGACGACCGGTAGTAGCCCGAACGGGATATATCGTGGAATTCAATGCGTTATGGTACAATGCTCTCTGTTTCGTAGCCGATCTGCTGGCTGGAGACGAGGGCTTTGCTGCTTATTTGCGTCAGTTTGCTGAAAAAGCGGCTCCTTCTTTCATCCAGACTTTCTTGAATGAATATGGCTATCTGCTGGATTATGTGGATGGCAACATGATGGACTGGAGTGTGCGTCCGAACATGATTTTTGCCGCTGCATTCGATTATTCTCCGCTTGATTCCAAACAGAAGAAGGGAGTAATTGACATTGTGACCAAGGAACTGCTGACTCCGAAAGGCCTTCGTTCTTTGAGTCCGAAGAGTGGCGGTTATAATCCGAACTATGTGGGACCGCAATTGCAGCGTGATTATGCCTACCATCAGGGAACTGCATGGCCGTGGTTGGAAGGATTCTACTTGGAAGCTTATTTGCGCATTTACAAGCGGAGTGCCATTTCGTTTGCGGAACGTCAGATGATCAGTTATGAAGACCAGATGACTTGTCATTGCATCGGTTCCATCCCGGAATTATTTGATGGAAATCCGCCGTTCCAGGGAAGAGGAGCCATTTCATTTGCCATGAATGTGGCGGAAATTTTACGTACATTGAATTTGTTGGAGAAATATAACAATCAATAAGAAGAGGAGGAGTTTGTATGAAAGTTTTGATGTTTGGTTGGGAATTTCCTCCTCATATCTTAGGAGGATTAGGTACAGCCAGTTATGGACTGACTCATGGACTTGCCCAGCAGGAGGATATGGAAATTACTTTCTGTATCCCGAAACCTTGGGGGGATGAAGACCAGAGTTTCTTGCGTATTATAGGAATGAACAGCGTGCCCATTGTATGGCGTGACGTGCAGTGGGATTATGTGAAAGACAGAGTGGGAAGCTACATGGATCCGCAGCTTTATTATGATTTGCGTGATCATATCTATGCGGATTTCAATTATATGCACACCAACGATTTGGGCTGTCTGGAGTTCTCAGGAAGATATCCGGACAATCTGCATGAAGAAATCAATAATTATTCAATCGTGGCAGGAGTAGTGGCCCGTCAGCAGCAGTTTGATATTATCCATTCACACGACTGGCTGACTTATCCGGCAGGTATCCATGCAAAGCAGGTTTCCGGAAAACCATTGGTGATCCACGTACATGCCACGGATTTTGACCGTAGTAGAGGAAATGTCAATCCTACGGTTTATTCCATTGAAAAGAACGGTATGGATCATGCGGATTGCATTATGTGTGTGAGTGAGCTTACCCGTCAGACCGTAATCAACAAGTATTATCAGGATCCCCGTAAAGTATTTACCGTGCACAATGCCGTATCTCCGCTTTCCAAGGAGATTCAGGATATTCAGGTCAAGAAGAATCCGAAAGAGAAGATTGTGACTTTCCTGGGACGTATTACAATGCAGAAGGGACCGGAATACTTCGTAGAAGCAGCCGCTATGGTATTGAAGCGTGCCCGTAATGTGCGTTTCGTAATGGCTGGAAGTGGAGATATGATGAATGCGATGATCCGTTTGGCGGCCGAAAGAGGCATTGCCGACCGGTTCCATTTCCCGGGATTCATGAAAGGCAAGCAAGTATATGAAGTCTTGAAGTTGAGCGACGTATACATTATGCCTTCAGTCTCTGAACCGTTTGGTATTTCACCTTTGGAAGCCATGCAGTGTAGCGTGCCGACGATTATATCCAAGCAGTCAGGATGTGCGGAGATTCTTTCCAAGTGTATAAAGACCGATTATTGGGACATACACGCCATGGCAGATGCTATCCATTCTATTTGTACGAACCAGTCATTGTATGAATATCTCCGTGACGAAGGGAAGAAAGAAGTGGACGGAATCGTATGGGAAAAGGTCGGCGTAAAGATTCGTGGACTTTATGAGCAAGTCTTAAAAAATTATGGTAAATAAAACAGCAATACAATATGAAAACAATTTGTCTTTACTTTGAAATACACCAGATTATCCATCTGAAACGCTATCGTTTCTTTGAAATCGGTTCGGAACATTATTATTACGACGATTATGCCAACGAGCAGGGTATGAATGAAGTGGCTGAACGCTCTTATATTCCGGCATTGAAAACCTTGATTGAAATGGCTAAATCTTCTAATGGAGCGTTTAAAGTCGCATTGTCCATTTCTGGAGTGGCTTTGGAACAGCTGGAAATTCATGCTCCGGCAGTGATTGAACTGTTGCATGAGCTGAATGCAACCGGTTGTTGCGAGTTCCTTTGCGAGCCTTATTCACATGGGCTGTCTTCATTGAAAAATGAAACCTGCTTCCGTGAAGAAGTGGAACGTATGCGGGTGAAGATTAAAGATTATTTCGGTCAGGAACCCAAGGTATTCCGTAATTCCAGCTTGATTTATGATAATGAAATTGGAGGTATCGTAGCCGATATGGGCTTCAAGGGAATGCTGGCAGAAGGTGCAAAGCATGTATTGGGATGGAAGAGTCCGCACTATTTGTATCATTGTGCCGAGAATCCGAATCTGAAATTGCTGCTGCGTGACTACAAGCTGTCAGACGATATCGGCTTGCGTTTCTCTAATACTGAATGGAGCGAATATCCGTTGTTTGCCGATACATACATCGGTTGGATTGCTTCTTTGCCAGAGAACGAGCAGATCATCAATATCTTTATGGAACTTTCAGCACTGGGTGTTTACCAGCCGTTGTCATCCAATATATTGGAATTCTTGAAAGCGTTGCCTGAATGTGCCCGTCAGAAAGGCATCACATTCTCTACACCTTCTGAGATTGTTTCTAAGCTGAAGTCAGTAGATATGCTCGATGTACCTTATCCGATGTCTTGGACCGATGAAGAAAGAGATATCAGCCCGTGGTTGGGTAACGTGATGCAACGTGAGGCATTCAATAAACTTTACAGCGTGGCAGAACGTGTATATTTGTGCTCAGACCGCAGAATCAAGCAAGACTGGGATTACCTGCAGGCCAGCAACAATTTCCGTTTCATGACCACCAAACAGATGGGCGTGTCTTTGGACCGTGGTATTTACGATTCTCCGTATGATGCGTTCACCAATTACATGAATATCTTAGGTGACTTTATCGGACGTGTCAATGCCTTGTATCCGGTAGATATGGAAGATGAAGAATTGAATTCCTTGTTGACTACTATCCGCAACCAGGAAGAGGAACTGGTACAGTTGAACGATGAAGTGAAACATTTGCAGGAAGAGCTGAAGGAGAAAGAACAGAAAGCAGAAAAGGCTCCTGCGAAGAAAGCTCCAGCCAAGAAGGCTGCTTCTTCCACAGCTAAGAAGACCACTTCAAAGAAAGCATAAATCTCCGAAGTATCGGGACAAAAAAATCCTGGAATCGATTGATTCCAGGATTTTTTTATGCTATAGAATTAAACTAAATGCTTTGTTTATTTATTGAACTTTGGCTTGGTGTAGATAACTTCCATTTTTATCTTTTCGCCGTCTTCACCTCCTACTAACTTGGCTGAGTTTACCTCCAAATCGTGCGACAGCCCGATTGTATTCCCCTGTGAGTCTGTTTCTGTTTTCACCGGAATCAATACCAGCGTATTGTATTCGTCCCATCCTTCAGCAGGTTCTTCTTTGGTTCTCATGTCACTGAATATCTGACTGATCAAACGGTTTAACTGTGAGAAGGAATAAGAATTCGTGGTACTGCTGTAAGTGCTGAGGAAAGACGTCTTGCTGTCGTAAGTTTTCTTCTGTTCAAAGAAATTCTTTACCTCACTCTTCCGGATAAGCAGCAGGTTCTGTGGGGTTCCCATTTTGTAAGGATTGTTTGCCGAGTTCTCGCTGACATTTTTGTACTTGGTAAATGACATGGATACAGAGTTCAGTGTATCATTGCCAAGGGCTTCATACATTTCTTTCAGCGGGAGTTTCACTTCCGTGCAAAGTCCGGCAGGCGTTTTCAGATATGTGTTGTGCGTTTCAGCCGCCAGTTTTTCCAAGTTGTCTCCAGAGTTGCTCAAACGCGTAGACATATATACTTCATTGGTTGCGGCAAAAGGTATGGAAGTATATGCCAGAGAGTCAACTTTACCCGTAGAAGGTCTTTCTACCAAATAGCTGACTTTCATACGCAACCAGATAGCTCCAATGTATAGAATCGAACCCTCTCCACTTGTATTGTGTACATAGAATCCTGGCAATACGTTGTGAATGAATGAGTAGGAATCTTTGAAGTTATTTTTGTCTTCGTTGTATTTTCTTTTCAAGTAGGTACTGAAAGTTTCTTCTCCTTTTGCTTTTTTGGCTTTGTCCAAGTCGATTACCAAGGGAGGATAATATCCATTGGCACTTTTGATGGAGTCGATTTCCTCTTCTGTCCAAGAGTTGTCACGAACGGCATAATCCTGTTCGGCCAATGCCTCTTCGTTTTTGTTGTAGAAATTCTCTGGATTATAGGAGGTATAATATAGCCCCAAGTCCTCGCCCGTATCATCAATCGCCTGATTTAGCAAATCCACTCTTACCCGCATGGGAGCCAATGAATCACCGAAGAAACTGGAATAAGAAAGCTCCAGCGTGGTGGATATAATATCCTGCATGGTTTCCGGAAATTCAAAATTTTCCGTACAATTGATTTGTGTGATGAAATCCGTAGTATAGGTTCCAAAGTCCGGGTCCGTAAATTTCCCCAAATATGCATTGCTGGTACGGGAGAATACGCCATCCGGATTCAGGTCTGTATATTTCAGTGTCTTTGTAGTTGCTTCGAATGTTTGGGCCGATGCGGTGATTTCATCTGCGTCTGCCACGAAATCACCGATACCAGTGGTGGTATCATCACAGCTGTAGAGTGTGGCTGCAAGTGCGATTGCGGCCAAGAACTTAAGTCTCATTTTTGTACTTTTTTATCTATTTATATTATTCAGCCCCATCGAATACCTTGTCGTAGAATGCGTCACACGCATCTGCGTAGGCATCGCCTGAAGCGTATTCAAGCACCGGAATGTTCAGACTGTGTGCGTAGTCAATGACATTCTGGTTGACAGTCTCATCGTTTTGAATCACTCCGTCGGAGTAGGCTACCGCCAGTTTGCAGAGGTCTTCATAGCTTGCCGGAGATTTCAGCATGCTGAGGTCTTCCGGAGTCACTTCCTTGAAGAGTGCCTGATCGGCAAAGTTGGGAGCGAGAGTGGATTTGAAGCCCTCCTGATAAAGAGAATAAATCACTTTTGAGTCGCGGAAAGAAGGTTCGTCATAATAAGCCTTCTTGATATAGAGTGGAACCATTGCGCTCATCCATCCGTGGCAGTGAATCACATCCGGGCACCAGCGTAATTTCTTCACGGTCTCCAGTACGCCACGGGCATAGAAAATGGCACGTTCACCATTGTCCTCATAGTCGTTTCCATTTTCGTCGCACGTCATCTGTCGGTGCTGGAAATAGTCGTCATTATCAATGAAGTACACTTGTCTGCGCGCAGCCTGGATAGATGCCACCTTGATAATCAGCGGGTGATCCGTATCGTCGATAATTAAATTCATTCCAGACAGGCGGATTACTTCATGCAGCTGATTTCTGCGTTCGTTCACGATGCCCCATTTAGGCATGAATGTTCTGATTTCGCGCCCTTTGTCTTGTATGGCTTGTGGTAATTTCTGGCCAATCAGTGCCAGGTTACTTTCGGGTACGTAAGGAGTAATTTCTTGTGTAATGAATAAAACTTTTTTCGCGCTCATTGTATTATTGTTGCTCTTAACAGAGTGCAAAGATACAAAAAATAAGGCAATGAAGCGAAAGGGCGGGCGTTTATAAATCCTTATAGTATGTTAATGTATTGATAAACAGCAGGCTATATAAGTGTTTGTTATACAGGATAGCTGTAGTAAATTCGGTTGGTGAAGAAAGAATTTTTCATTTCCGTTTCTTTTTGTGGCAAATAAATAGTTACTTTGCAGCCGTTTTCTGAATTTACGACTAAAAACAGGAAGAAGATGAAGTTAATTCAAACTATCAGTGAGCTTCGCACCGAACTGGAGGCTTTCCGCAAAGAAGGAAAGACCATCGGACTGGTTCCGACGATGGGAGCTTTGCATGCGGGACACGCTTCACTGGTGAAACGTGCCGTGGCTGAGAATGATGTAGTAGTAGTCAGCGATTTTGTAAACCCTACGCAGTTTAACGATCAGAATGACCTTCTGAAGTATCCGCGTACGCTGGAAGCAGATTGCGCTTTGCTGGAGTCTTGTGGAGCGACATTGGCTTTCGCCCCTTCTGTAGAGGAAATCTATCCGGAACCGGATACCCGTCAGTTCAGTTATCCGCCGTTGGATACCGTAATGGAAGGAAAGTTTCGTCCGGGACATTTCAATGGCGTTTGCCAGATTGTGAGCAAGCTGTTCTTGATGGTAGAACCTGACCGTGCTTACTTTGGTGAGAAGGATTTCCAGCAACTGGCCATCATCCGTGAGATGGTGCGGAAGTATCCTTTCAACATCCAGATTGTGGGTTGTCCGATTGTACGCGAGGAAGACGGACTGGCCTTGAGCAGCCGCAATGCCCGACTCACTCCGGAACAACGGCAAGAAGCCTTGCAGATTTCGAGAGCCTTGTTTGCCAGCGTGGATTTCGGCCGGTCACGCATCTTGCGTGAAACCAAGGAGTACGTGGAAGAGTGTATCCGTCGGGCTCCGGGTTTGGAACTGGAATATTTCGAGATTGTAGACGGAAATACCCTGCAGCCGGTGAAAGCATGGGATGAAAGCAATTATATTGTAGGTTGCATGGCTGCTTATTGTGGCGATGTACGTCTGATTGATAACATTAAATATAAAGGATAACGGATGATGATGATTGAAGTGTTGAAGTCGAAACTTCATTGCGTAACGGTGACAGAAGCAAACCTGAATTACATGGGCAGCATTACGATTGATGAAGATTTGATGGACGCGGCCAACCTGATTGCCGGAGAGAAAGTACAGATTGTAGACAACAACAACGGTGAGCGTTTTGAAACCTATATCATAAAAGGCGAACGTGGCACCGGATGCATTTGTCTGAACGGGGCAGCAGCCCGCAAGGTACAGGTGGGCGACGTGGTGATTATCATGTCGTATGCCCTCATGGACTTTGAGGAGGCCAAGCATTTCAAGCCGACCGTGGTATTCCCGGATACGGCCACCAACCGTCTTCTGTAATCTTTTGAAGAGATATTGAACGAAAAAAGCGGTGCCGGAAGAAAATTTCCATTCTTCCGGCACCGCTTTTTTGTTATTTTCAGGTGTCTGAGAAACCGTGTCAAAAACACAAGTACGTTTGCTCTTAAACGCAAGTGCGTTTCAACTCAAACGCCCTTGCGTTTTGATCAAAATGTACTTGCGTTTTAAGTAAAACGTCCTTGCGTTTTCCTCCAAACGCAAGTGCGTTTTTTCAGGTCCTCAAAAATCACTTCATATCCACTTGTGGCACATCTTCCAGGCTCTTTTCAATGTCTTCTTCCGTCAAGGAATAATTGGTCAGGTTGCCCGACAGATACTGGTCGTATGCGCTCATGTCAATCAGTCCGTGACCGGACAGGTTGAAGAGGATAACTTTTTCTTCGCCTGTTTTCTTGCATTTTTCAGCCTCCTTAATGGTGGCAGCAATGGCATGGCAAGATTCCGGAGCCGGAATGATACCTTCGGCTTGGGCAAACAGGCAACCCGCCTTGAAGGTGTCAAGCTGTTCGATGTCGACCGCTTCCATCAAGTGGTCTTTCATCAGCTGGGAAACGATGACACCTGCTCCGTGGTAGCGGAGACCTCCGGCGTGAATGTTGGCCGGGGTGAAGTTGTGTCCCAAGGTGAACATCGGCAACAGCGGGGTATAGCCGGCCTCGTCACCGAAGTCATATTCAAATTTACCGCGGGTCAGCTTCGGGCAGGAAGCCGGTTCGGCAGCAATATAACGTGTTTTCTTTCCTTCCAGGATGGTGTGGCGCATGAACGGGAAACTGATGCCGCCGAAGTTGGAACCACCTCCGAAGCATCCGATGATGATATCGGGATATTCTCCAGCCATGGCCATCTGTTTTTCTGCTTCCAGTCCGATAACCGTCTGGTGCAGGGTTACATGACTTAATACGGAACCGAGGGTATATTTACAGTTCGGGGTGGTACGTGCCAGTTCGATGGCTTCCGAAATAGCGGTACCTAATGAGCCCTGGTGGTTCGGATATTTGGTCAGGATATTTTTTCCGGCGCGGGTAGACATGGACGGGGAGGGAGTAACCTGTGCCCCGAAAGTCTGCATGATGCTGCGACGGTAAGGTTTCTGTTCGTAACTGATTTTTACCTGATAAACGGCAGCTTCCAGTCCGAATACCTTGGCTGCGTAGGCCAGGGCGGCACCCCATTGTCCGGCTCCCGTTTCGGTCGTGATGTTCGTCACCCCTTCCTTCTTGCAGTAGTAGGCCTGTGCCAGTGCCGAGTTCAGCTTGTGCGAGCCGATGGGGCTGACGCTTTCGTTCTTGAAATAGATATGGGCAGGTGTTCCCAGTGCCTTTTCCAGTCCGTAGGCACGTACCAGCGGGGTACTGCGGTAGTATTTATACATTTCTCTCACCTCTTCCGGAATCTCAATCCACGTATCGGTCTGGTTCAGTTCCTGATGGCAGAGTTCCTTGGCGAAAATAGGATAAAGGTCTTCGGGTTTCAACGGCTCTTTTGTAGCCGGGTTCAGCGGCGGCATGGGTTTGTTGACCATGTCGGCTTGAATGTTATACCAATATTTTGGTATTTCATCTTCAGGTAAGATGAATCTTTTCTGTCTGTTACTCATAATTGCTTACTTTTTTTAAGGTTTCGCCAAAAATATGGAAATAAATGATAACAAACAACTCATTTTGCTTTTTTCTTATCACTTTTTGTCTCGATGTCGGATTCTGGTAGATTTCCGGTATCGTGCCGTTCAAGTATATGGATTTTTCCATACATTTGCAGTCGTAGCTTAAAATGATATGACCGATGGATTATTGGGAACGACTTTACTTATATAAGAAAAAGCTGCTGGTGCCGCGCATCAACCGGTTGCTCAACTGGGTAATGGGAGTGAATTTCCTGTGTGGAGTGGTTTTTCTGCTCGCCATCGTCTATGAATATGGGTTCCGTATCTCGGCAGGAGAACAGGCGGCAATCCATACAGTGTATCATGTGCTTTGGGTGATTTTCCTGTTGAGCACTACGGTACAGATTTTGTTCCGTCAGGAAGATTCACCCTTTAAGTTTACTCCTTGGACCTGGATACTGACCATTTTACTTTATCTCACGTTGCTGCCTGTCGTCTTCAAGAAACCGGAGGAGAGCACAGGGGTATATTGGGTGTGGGTATTCTTCCATCACAATTATTATAAAGGAGCGGTGTTGCTGCTGCTTTCGTTCTCGCAGCTTTCGGGCATATTGGTCCGGTTGCTGGGCAAGCGAACGAATCCCTCGCTGATTCTGGCCGGCAGTTTTTTAGTATTCATTTTCGTAGGAACCGGGTTGCTGATGCTGCCTCGGGCCACTTATCAAGGCATTTCTTTCATTGATGCGCTGTTCACAGCCACGAGTGCCACCTGCGTGACGGGATTGGTCACGGTGGATGTGCCTTCCACCTTTACGCTGGAGGGACAGGTATTGATTATTCTGCTGATTCAGATTGGCGGTTTGGGAGTGATGACGTTGACCAGCTTTTTCGCCATGTTCTTCATGGGGAACACTTCGCTCTACAACCAGCTGATGGTGGGCGACATGATCAGTTCCAATTCATTGAATTCCCTTTTATCTACCTTATTATATATATTGGGATTCACGCTGGCCATTGAAGGGGTCGGGATGGCCGTTATCTGGTTCAGTATCCACGATACGCTGGGGATGAACTTGCGGGAAGAACTCTTTTTTTCGGCCTTTCATTCGGTGTCAGCTTTCTGTAATGCCGGGTTCTCCACATTGCCTGGCGGAATGAGCAATCCTGAGGTCATGCAGGAACACAATCTGCTGTATGTCACTCTGGGGCTGCTGATTGCATTGGGAGGAATCGGTTTTCCGATATTGGTCAACCTCTATGAGACCGTAGCCTACTACCTGGGATACCTGAAATGGAGGATACTGCACCGCTCCGGCAGGTTCCGTCAGAAAGTGCATCTGTATAACTTGAACACCAAGATTGTGTTGGTGGCTACGGCCATTCTGCTGGTGGGAGGTACACTGGTCATTGCCGCCTTAGAGTGGAATCATTCGTTTACGGGCATGCCGGTGGTTGATAAGTGGGTGCATGCTTTTTTCAATTCTTCCTGTCCGCGTACGGCGGGTTTTGCCAGTGTGAGCCTTACTTCCCTTTCTATGCAAACTCTGCTGCTCATGGTGGTATTGATGGTGATAGGAGGGGGTACACAGTCTACGGCTGGTGGAGTGAAGGTGAACGTGTGTGCTGTGGTGTTGATTAACTTGTGGGCGGTGATACGCGGTGCCGACCGGGTGTCCATTTTACGGAGAGAACTTTCGCACGACTCCATCCGGCGTTCCAATGCGGCTATGATGCTCTATCTGTTTCTGGCTTTTGGGGCGATTTTCGCATTGAGCATGCTGGAGCCTAAGGCCGGACTGCTGGCCGTGACCTTTGAATGTGTGTCGGCTTTGAGCACCGTAGGCTCCAGCCTGAACCTGACACCCACGCTGGGCGATGCCAGCAAGCTGCTGGTTATTTTGCTGATGTATGTGGGGCGTGTGGGTGCATTTACCTTACTCACCGGGCTGGTACGGCAGGAAAGAAAACGAAATTACAAATATCCGAGTGACAATATTATCATCAACTGACGTATGAAATATCTGATTATTGGTTTGGGACATTATGGCAGTATGCTGGCAATGGAACTG
>ULLE01013822.1_pt1 | contig 17163 bp, 34 predicted proteins | sample 1951331 | NCBI WGS metagenome assembly ULLE01 (sample SAMEA4835518, study PRJEB28245) | human gut metagenome | biome: gut microbiome; material: fecal sample | place: Denmark | collected 2008
GGAGATATACCGATGATAGTTACATTATTCACGAAAATAAAGAATTTTTAAAAGATATATTAAAAAATATTAAGAAAATAGCTGATGAGTTAGGATTAGTAGTAAATGATAAGAAAACAAGAATTGTAAAATTATCGCAGCAATTTAAAGTATTACAAATAAACTATTCACTAACAGAAACAGGAAGAATTATAAAAAAGATAAATCCAAAATCTATAACAAGAGAAAGAAGAAAACTAAAAGCTTATAAAAGATTACTAGATAAAGGTAGAATAACTTATACAGATATAGAAAATATATTCAAAAGTTGGATGTCTAGTAATTATAAAATTATGTCAAAAATGCAAATAAGTAATATGTATCAATTATACTATGACTTATTTGGAAGGAGGGTAAAATGGAAGAATCATTCAAAATTACATTGGCTGATGGAACAGAACTTAAAGACTTAAAATTAAGTGGAAATAATTATATTTCAAAAACTAAAATAACTGAAGATGATTTTAAAGGAAAGTTATCTAAAGTTATAATTGAAAATGAAACTGAAAAAACATCTGAAGAATTTGAACACATGGAATTAGTACAGATACTTGATTATGGAGACAAAGGATATTATTTTGTATTAAGAGAATTATCTGCAGATGAACTAGATAAAATAAAAACAAAAGCAGATATAGAATATTTAGCAATGATGACTGATGTTGATCTAGAGGAGGTGTAATCATATGGCAGAACACAGCAAAAATTTTGAAAAAGTAAAAGCATATTATGATAATGGAATATGGAATAAAGCAAGAGTCCATAACGCTGTTGGCAAATGGATTACAAAAGAAGAATACAAGGAAATAACTGGGGAAGATTATGAATAAACGCTTAAAAGGGCGTTATTTTTTTGTATTAAAATACAAGAAAGGAGGCCAAAGTTATGGAACATAGTTTTGAAAATGAAGTACTTACAAGGCTTACAAAAATTGAAACAAAACTTGATGACTATTCCAAAAATAAAGAAAAAACAGATGAGGCATACAATTTATCAAAAGGAAATGAAAAAGAGATTGCAGAAATAAATGAAAAAATAAAATGGATTACCAGGACAATAGCAGGTGCAGTTATAGCGGGAATTATTGGAATTGCTATATCACTAATAAAAACTGGTGCAGGTATGCCCTAGAAAGGAGTCGTTATGAAACAAGCGTGGAGTGATTTAAAAAGTTTTGTAACAATAGCATTTACATTTACGATCATAGCTTTAGTTTTAATTGTTGCAATAAAAGGCAACTGGGATATTTTTCAAATAGTATTTACATTGTTTTCTAATATAGCAACAGCAGTATTTACATATTTCTTTACTAGAAAAACAAATGTCGAAAATACTACAGAAAATGAGACAACAAATGATACTAACCAAGAATAAAAAACGGCTTAAAATCGATTGTCGTAAGCCGTTTTTTTATAATACCGTAAAAAAATTACGGTTTCCATTAAATACAGGAAGAAAATTTAAAAATCTTCCTGTATTAATTTTTTATAAGGAGGTATTCGATATGGATGAAGAAAAAATCGAATTAACAGAAGAAATGGAAAAAGAATTATCAAATGGAAGGGAGGAAAACGAAGATGAGTAGATCAAGTTTAGCAAGTATTTATGTTCCTGCAAGTACAAATAATTATACACAAGGAAGAAGAGGTTATAAAGTTTGTAAAATTACACCTCATCATATGGCAGGTAAATTAACAGCAAGACAATGCGGAAATATATTCGCAAATCCAAACAGACAAGCAAGCTCAAATTACGGAATAGGTTATGATGGAGAAATTGCTTGTTATGTAGATGAAGAAAATAGAGCATGGACTTCTTCTAATAGAGCAAATGATTGTCAAGCTATTACAATTGAAGTTGCTAATAGTGCTAATGGAGAACCTTGGCCAATAAGTGATGCAGCTTGGAATAGTTTAGTAAAATTGTGCGTTGATATTTGTAGAAGATATGGATTCAGACTTACATACGATGGAACACCAAATGGAAGCCTAACAAGACACGATATGTTTGCAAATACAAATTGTCCAGGCAAAACATTAGGCGGAAGATTTAAAGAATTAGCTGATACAGTTAACGCTCAACTTGATGGAAAAGTCGAGCCTATACCATCAACACCAAGTTCAGGAAATAAATCAAATGAAGAAATTGCCAACGAAGTAATTGCAGGCAAATGGGGAAATGGAGATGCAAGAAAAAATGCATTAACAAATGCAGGTTATGATTATAGTGCTATTCAAAATATTGTAAATCAAAAATTAAGTGGTTCATCTTCAAAACCAAAAACAACAACAAAATCAAACGAAACTATTGCTCAAGAAGTAATAAATGGGGCTTGGGGAAATGGTGATGATCGTAAAAATAGATTAATTGCAGCAGGATATGATTACAACACAATTCAATCTATTGTTAATCAAAAACTTGGTGCAGGATCAAGTTCTAATTCAAATAAAAAGTCAAATGAGACAATTGCAAATGAAGTTATAAGAGGCGACTGGGGTAATGGCCAAGATAGAAAAAATAGACTTCAAGCTGCAGGATATGACTATAATGCTATACAAGCAATAGTTAATAGAAAATTAAGCTAAAAATTGGGGAGAATAAATCTCCCCTTTTTATTGTATATTTTTTAGATTTTGTTGTATCATATATAATATATCAAAAGCTTCTTTGCAGGTTGTATTATCTAAATCAATATTTAATATTTTTTTGACAATCTGCTCATATGAAGCATTTTGATAAGAAGGTGTTTGACTAGATACAACTTCAAATTTAATATTGTGTTCTGCTAATAAATTAGTGTATTTCTCTAGTGTGGCGACAGGAAATCCACATTTTATTATTTCAGGACTTAAGTCGGTTAGCTTTAGGCCGATTTCTTTTGAAACTAGTCTTGCATCTTCGTTTAATATATTATAAAAAATTCCGACTTTGAAAATATAGATTTTTTCAGGATCTTTTTTCTTAAGTTCTTCATACTGCTTTAGAAGTTTGCTCATCTTTTTTAACCTTCTTTCTAATAGATTTTTTTCTAACAATAATATCTCCTGGCTCACATTCTAAAATCTTACACATTTTTTCTAATGTTTCAAATTTAATTCCAGTAGTAGTATTGTCCATTAAATGAGATAATGATTGGTAACCACCTTCCATCTTTTTGATAAACCAATACTTCGTTTTCTTTTTCTCTTTTAGTATTTCATTAACTCGTACATATATCATCTTCTCACCTCACTTTCATTATAGATATTGTAAAACAAAGTATTATTTATTTTAACTATGCCACATTTCACTTAAATACATAATAACTAATTTACAAAGTAGGTATAAAATGGTATAATAACATCAGAAATTAACGAAAGAGGTGTTGTTATATGGCGAAAAATATTATTGATTCATTAGATAATATAAGTAAACTTATTGAAGAAGAAAAATATCAAGAGGCCAAGAACTACATAAAAAAGACTAAAGAAGAAATAGAAACAGGAAAGGATGCAGCTGACTATATAGATGATTTAGTTGATAATTTACAATAGGAAAATATGGTAATTTATAGGAAAAAAGTAGAATTTTGTAGAAAAATGTCGAACTTTGAAACCTACATATATCAAGGGGTTTATTTGTCAATACCTATCATAGAGCATAGTTAATTTATTTTACATAATATGGTATAATAAAATAAGAGATATCTCCAATAAAATATAAGGAGGTTTAAAAGTGAAATTAAACATAATAGATCGAATATTGCTACATACATTTAAAAGATATTCATATAAGATTTACAGAATGGGTGTAAAAGATGGCTTTAATTGGAAGTGGTAAATTCCCACTTTCCCACTTTTTTCCCACTCAAGTTTAGAATAACCTAAAATTGATTAAAAATGAAAATTTTATAAAACATTGAAATATAAGCATTTTAAAAATGTTTGAAAACATTTGAAAATGTTAAGCAAGAACAGTTGGTTCTGGTGTAGTTGCTGATATTATAGAGTAATAAATACAGTAATAGCAAGGGTTACAGAGATTTGTAGCACCTTGCTATTTTTGTTTTTTCCCACTTATTTCCCACTTTTGTTTTTAAAGATTTCATTTAATTTATTAACAGAATTGTCTTTTGACTCTGGTAAAACTGCAAGATATATTTCTGTAGATGAAATCTTTTTATGCCTTAATAATTTCATAATAGTATATAAGTCTGTTCCATGCAATAAGAGCAATACTGCAAATGTATGTCTTAAATCGTGGAATTTTCTATATATAAAATTTTCTTTTTCTTCAGATAGTTTTAACAATGTTTTTCTCCATACTTTTTCTAAATCTTTTTTATCTATTTGATGCTTATTAGCTGTAAAGACATATTCAGATGTTCGAGGTAAATCTATCAATAAATTATAAATAAAATCTGACATTGGTATAATATCAATACTACTTTCAGTTTTAGGAGTTCCATCTTTAGTTTCATATCCTGTTTTAATGCCATCCTCATTAAATGTTGCTGCACGAGTAGTATTATTTTTTACATATATTTCCCTTTTTTCAAAATTCAAATGTATCCATTTAAGTCCAACAATTTCTCCTTCACGCATTCCTGTACCAAGAGCAAAATCAACTACAGCTTTGTATTTATTATCAGTAAATGCTTCTCTTAATATAGAAATTTCATCTTCTCTAAAATAGTTAAAAGGAATTTTCTTTTTTTCTATAACTGCATCAACATCAACATCCTTGTCTTTTGGAATATTAACTAATCCCTTATTACATGGATTCTTTGCAATGTAACCTTCTTTTTCACAATAAATAAAGAATTGATGCAATAATTTATGAATAGATGCTATTTTTTCTGTAGATCTCTCTTTCTTGAAAAGCGTATTGTAATAATCTTGTACTACAATACTAGATATCTTTTTTATAGGTATATCAGCAAAAGAAAAAGGTTTTATATGGTTTCTAAAATCGCCTTCATATTTTTCTAATGTTGTATTTTTTATCTCGTGTATTTTAACAGTAAAAAGCCATTTATGAAGTAATGTTCTTATAGTAATATCTTTAACTTGTATTACACCAATTTCAGCTTCTTTTTTTCTTTCGTAATATTGATCTTCTGCATCAGATTTATTCTTTCCATAAAAGTCTTCATATTTTCCATTTATTTTTCTATGAATCCTATAATATGGAACACCATTCTTGACGCAGTTTGTTTTTACTGCCATAAAAAAACCTCCATTTTTCTTTGAATAACACTTGAAAAATGAAGCCATTTTGTATATAATACAAATGTATTCACTTTCGAGTGTTTACGCTCTGGATAATGTGTGTCGTGTCGCAAACTTGAAACACATTATCCTTTTTTTATCTTTCATTTACAATTACTTCTCCATCAAAAGTCATATAAATAATTTGTAACTGATTATTATATTCTGCATAAAAAGTTGAATTAACAGTTCCACCAAAACTATTTTCTGCAGCAACATTTCCTTGAACTTTATATATTTGATTTTCTTCATCATAAACTGCTTGTTGATTTGAAAATTTTGCAGTTTGAGGTACTTTTAATCTATTTTTTACAACTTGTTCTGTAGTAGCATATAAAGTCCATTTTGTATCTTCAATGTTCTTTTGTTTTTCTTTTTCAGCTTTTTCCGCTTCGTTTTGTTCGTTATTATGTTCTTTTTCCTGGACATTGTTTTCAATAACAATATTTTCTTCTATATTATTAATAGAAGAAACTTGTTCTTCTTTTGGTGCAAATACATCTGTTATTAATCCATAAACAATAGCAATTACTATTAACCAAAAATACCATTTCTTAATAATACATTTAGGATTGGATTTAATATCCTGAATTTGTTTTGAAAAATAATCTTTCATAATAACTCCTTTCTATTTAAAAGCACTTTCATTTTCTGCTTTTACTACTTTGCCTAATATCTCAATTTGATCATAAATTAATTCTTTAGGAATATCTATTGTTTTACAATAATTATTCATTCCGATTAGTTGATAATAAGTCCCATCTTCACTTAATACTATTTTTCTTATAGTATTTTGTTTGTTTATTCTTATTAAATATGTTCCTTTGTTTTTTGTTTTAATTTCATCAATTGTATTTTGTTTATATATAAGAGCAATATCTCCAATATCTAATAAAGGGAACATGGCATCATCTTCAGATATAAATTCAAAGTAGTTATTGTTGCCAGTACTTCCTTCTAATAAGTCAGATTTATTAATACCTAAATAGTTGGCCAATAATTCTACTTTATTCATCCTGGGTAATCTTGTGCCATTACACCAACTTGAACTAGCAGACTTATTTATATCTAAGTCATTTATGATATCCGTTTGAGTTTTTCCTTTAAGATCCATATAATAATTTAGATTTTTAGAAAATATTTTTTTATATTTGTCTTCAGTTGCCATGATAAAAAACCTCGCTTTCTATTAATCTGCCTATATTATAATACCAAAAGTAGAAAAAAGCAATAAAAAAGTTAAAAAAATTCTACTTTTAGTATTGACATTCTACAAAAAGTAGAATATAATGTGAAAAAATAAAGAAAGGAAGTGATTACAAATGCTAAAAATAACACTTACTGCAGCAAGAGTTAACGCAGGATACTCGCTGGATGAAGTAGCAGAAAGGTTGCAAAAAAGTAAAGGAACTATAATTAATTGGGAAAAAGGAAGAACATCTATGAAAATAACAGAATTTGAAGAACTTTGTAATCTTTACAAAATTTCAAAGGATCATATTAATTTGCCTGCAACTCTACAAAAAGTAGAATAAAAAGCAGAGAGGAGAAAATATGAAAGGTATAAAAAATAAAAATGCGACACGACACACTATTATAAGGAGGAAATCAAAATGGAAGAAGAATGGATTAGCTTAACAGCTTATATGAAAAGATTTCATACTGGTTTCAAAGAAGTAAAAAATATGATGGATAACGGCCAATTAGAATATAAACAAACTGAAGGAGGACACTACAAAATAAAAGTAGGAGGAAATGCAGTAAGCCGTGAACTCTATGAAAAAGAAAAAGAAAGAAGAATCCAAGCGGAAACAAAACTTGAATTATTAAAAAACATATTAGAAGGAGTGAATACAAATGAAAATTATTAAAAATATTATTGAATTTATGTTAGGAACATCAATTATATGGCTTCCAATATTGGCCACTATAATTGCAGAAAAATTATCAGAAATAATAACTATGGATATGATTATGACAGTTGTCTATATCTCAATACCAGTACTAATTATTATTTTAATTAGAATGGAAATCCAAGAAGCGAAAGCAGAAAGGAGAAGAAAAAGACATGGACAAATTAGATAAATGCTACATATGGCACATTATAACATTGGCAACAATGAAATATAAATTAAGAAAATTGAAAGGAGGTAAAAGGTATGCCAGGTAAACACACAGAAGAAGCACAAGAAATTAAAAGACTTAAAAGATTAGTAGATTTACGAGATAAGGAAATTACAGACATCAAAAGAGAATGTGCAGATCAATTCAAAAAGATTAAAGATTTGTGTTTTTCAAATGAATATGGTGGACTTAATGATAAAAATGCAAAATTGAGAAAAATACATGAAATCGCAGCAGACAATTTTTCAGCATTAGTAAAAGACTTAATTATTTCTAACACCGAGGAAACACCAAAAATAATAGAACTACCAACCAACCGCAAAGTAAGTAAATAGTTCTATAAAAATATTTATATAAATACTTTCTGTTTGCATTTTAACATAGAAAGTTAGAAAGGACAAGAGGATGGACAGAATTTTTTACAATATGAATGGAAATTCTTATTACATTCTATTTGGTGGAAAAGGCAAACGCTCTTTTCTATGCAAAATAAACGACAATGAATGTGCTCAATATGTAATCTGTGCCATATTAGAAGAAAATTCTTGGTGGCAAGGAAATTATTATGAAAGCTTTGAAGAAGCTTATGAAGATTGGAGGAAAAATTAAAATGAGTAATTTATACGAATTAACAAACAATTATGAAACAGTTTTAAATATGTTATATGACGAGGATGTAGATGAGCAAATGATCCTTGATACATTAGAATCTATTGAAGGAGAAATTGAAGATAAAGCTGATAATTATGCAAAAATAATAAAGGAATTAGAAGCAAAGAAAAATGCAAGAAAAGAAGAGGCAAAAAGATTAACAGAAAGTGCAAAAGTATTTGAAAATAGAGCAAATACATTAAAACAAAATTTATTCAATGCAATGAAGCAAACAGGAAAAACAAAATTTGCAACAAACTTATTTACATTTAATATAGTAAAAAATGGAGGACTTCAAAAAATAACAATTGAAGGAGAAGTTCCTGAAGAATATACAAAAACTATTGTAGAAACTGATACGGATAAAATAAGAGAAGCATTAAGAGTATTAGGAGATTTACCTTTTGCTCACCTAGAGCCAAGAGGAGAAAGTTTGAGGATTAAATAATGGATGAAGATATTTATATAAAATTCTTATTTGATTATGATCACGAATTAGGATATACGGAAAATGTAGAACATATATCAAAAGACCAAATTCAAAAAATAAATGGAAAAACATACATTACTTTATATGGTCGATTTGAGGAAGGAGAGTAAATATGGGAATACCAGTATTAGTATTAGGAGAAAGTGGATCAGGTAAAAGTTGTTCACTTCGTAATTTCAATAAAGAAGATGTTGTAATTTATAACATTGCAGGAAAACCATTACCATTTAAAAAGCAACTAAACAAAGCTGACAATGTAAATTACACACAAATAAAAAGTAATATGCAAAAAGGAAATTTCAAAACTTATGTAATAGATGATAGTCAATATTTAATGGCCTTTGAGATGTTCGACAGAGCCAAAGAATTAGGTTACAACAAATTTACTGATGTAGCACTTAACTTTAGAGGATTAGTTGATTTTGTTATAAGAAATACACCTGCAGATGTAATTGTTTATTTCTTACATCATACAGAAACAACAGACACAGGAAAAATCAAAGCAAAAACAAGTGGAAAAATGCTTGATAACCAACTTACATTAGAAGGATTATTCTCAATAGTATTACTTTGTAAAACAGATGGCCAAGAGCATTATTTTGAAACACAAAGTGATGGATATAGCACTTGTAAATCACCTATGGGAATGTTTGATTTAAAAATTGACAATGACTTAAAAATGGTGGATGACAAGATTAGAGAATATTACGAATTAAACAAGAAGGAGGTAAAACAAAATGAGTCTTCAAAGAAAAATTGAAAGAAACAACCTAAAGAAAGCCTGGAAGAAACACAATGAAGGAGTTGCAAAAAAGTATAGGGCAGACTTCAAAGGATTTTGGCATTGGTACAAAGAACAGAAAGGAGGTAAATCAAATGGATAAAGAGGTGTTGTTTGATGTATTAAACAATATGGAAGTTGACAATATTAGACATGTAAAAATGGAATGGTACGATGATGACTATTTAAAAGCATTTGAATATCATCAAATAAAAGCTAATAAGGAGGATAAATAATTATGGCACTTGATAGAGTATTTTCTACACCAACAATAACGGTGGATCAAGATAAATATGATGAATTAATAAAAACAAAAACTTTATATTTACTAAAATTAAAAGAAGAAAAGGAGCACAAAGCAATGGAAGAAATGAAATCTTTAAAAATAATGATTAGTCAACCAATGAATGGAAAGTCTGAAGAACAAATCAGAAATGAAAGAGCAGAATTAGTAAAAGAATTAGAAAAACAAGGACACAAAGTTATAGATACAATATTTGCTGAAGAAACACCTGAAGGAGATGCAAGATTATATTATTTAGCAAAATCAATTGAGGCGATGAGTAAAGTAGATGCAATAATATTTATGCCGGGTTGGGAAAAAGCAAGAGGTTGCAAAATAGAACATGAAATAGCTGTTAAATATAATAAATTTATAAAAGAATTGGAGGAAAAATAATTATGGAAAAACCACAAGGATATGATGAGGCACAAGCCTTTGGAGAGTTTGAAACATTACCTGCAGGAGGATATAAATGCATAATAAAAAGAGTAGCTTGCGAGAAGACACAAGCAGGAAAAGAATATTTAAAATTAGCAATAGACATTTTAGAGGGAGAATTTAAAAACTTTTATCAAAGAAGATTTGATAATGATACAAGAGAAGAAAAAAAATGGAGCGGTGTTTGGACAGTATTTACTGAAGGATATGATCCAGGAACAACAAATCCAAAATTCAAAGGATTAATAACATCAGTAGAAGCTTCAAATGATAAATTTAAATTTAACTTTGATGAAAAAACACTTGAAGGTAAAAAAGTTGGATTAGTATTCAGAGAAGAGGACTTTTTAGGACAAGACGGCCAAGTACATACAGCAGTAAAACCATTCTTCGCAGTTTCTTATGATAAAGCTGAAGATGCAAAAATACCAAATAAAAAAGAGTTAAGCGATAATCAATATGATCAAGCATTTGATGCTGCAGCAGATAATGGCGATGACTTACCATTTTAGGAGGTAGCAAATGGATTTTATAAGAGAGGTTAAAGGAAGAGCAGATATAGTAAAAGTAGCGGAACACTATGGAATAAAACTTGATAGATCATATAAATGTGTGTGTCCGTTTCATAAAGAAAAAACGGCAAGCTTTTCTATATCGCCACGAAAACAAATATGGCATTGTTTTGGATGTGGCAAAGGTGGCGATTCAATTTCTCTTGTATCAGAATTATTAAATATAAATGCTTTAGAAGCAGCGAAAAACATAAATTACACTTTAGGTTTAGGCCTGGATGCAGAAAGGCCAGCCAGTTATTTAGAAATTAATAAATATAAACAAAAAAGAAAAACAGAAGAAATGTTTAAGCAATGGGAAAATAAAACATTTCAATTACTATGTGATTATTTGCATCTACTTTGGAGATGGGAAGAAGAATATGCACCAAAAAACCCTGAAGAGGATATCAGCGATTTATATGTAGAAGCAATGCACAATAAAGACTATATTAATTCTTTAATAGATGAAATATTTATAAATGGATCTAATGAAGATAAAATATGGTTTTGGAAATACGAGAAAAAGGTGGTGAAGAGGATTGAATCAAGAGTTAGAACTTTCAGATCAACTAATGGATGAAGGATTTACACCTTTTGGGGAGATTAGTGAATTAACCAAAGAGTCTATATTAGACAAAGAAGTATTTGAACATATATTTTCAATGGACAATCAAGTAGCAAGAACAACATTAATCATAAAATTACAAGACAAAGCAAGAGAACTTGGAAATATAAGAAGTTTTGACAAGTTATTAAAAGCATACCAAACCGAATTTGCACAGAAGTTCAAACAAAGGGGCAGTAATACAATCCAATTCACACAACCACCTATAAAAGACTTAAAGTGTGGAAAATGGGAATGCGAGGACACAGGAGTAACAAAAAGCACTCTTGGAGCAGGTATGATTCCTCAAACAATAGTAGCTTGTTCACATCCTATATTACCAGTAGAAAGATTGATAAATGTTGATTCAGAGACAGAAAAAATAAAACTAGCATTTTTCAAAGACAATAAATGGCAGTACATAACAATTGAAAGAAGCGTAGTAGCAAATAAATCAAATATTATACAACTTTCTGACAGAGGAATCGAAGTTAATTCAGAGAATGCAAAAGACCTGGTTTCATACATTGCAGATGTAGTTTCATTAAATGCAAAAGAAATACCAGTTAGTCGTAGCACTGATAGATTAGGATGGATAGAAAATGAATTTGCACCATATGTTGATGATCTTAAATACGATGGAGACATAGCTTTTAAAGATGTTTATGCAAGTATAAAGGAGGTTGGACAATACGAAGAATGGAAAGAAGTATGTAGAAAAGTAAGAAAAGATAGTAAAATTGCACATTTACTTTTAGCATCTTCGTTTGCTAGTACACTTAATCAAATGTTGGGAGTACTGCCATTTGTCGTACATATATGGGGCGGAACTGGAACAGGAAAAACTGTTGGATTAATGCTCGCAATGTCCGTATGGGGTAATCCTGAAGTAGGAAAATTAGTAAGAACATTAAATGCAACACAAGTGGCATTAGCAAGATATGCAGCATTTGTACATGACATTCCGTTTGCAGGAGATGAATTACAAACGATAAAAAATAGATGGGACAGCTTTGACAACCTAGTCATGTATTTGACTGAAGGTGTTGATAGAGGTAGAGGAAAAGCTTATGGCGGAATAGAACTTTTGAAAGAATGGAATTGTTGCTTCCTATTTACAGGAGAAGAACCAATCACAAAAGCAACATCAGGCGGTGGAGTAAAGAACAGAGTTATAGAAGTTGAAGCCACAGAAAAAGTAATTGCAGATGGTAATTTTGTTAGTAACTTTGTTAGAAAAAATTATGGTCACGCTGGTAAAGAATTTATAAACAATATTCCTAAACAAGAGGAATTACAGAAAAGATATAGAGAGATATTTCAAGAAATATTGGAAAAAACTGATACAACTGATAAACAAGCAATGGCAATGGCCACGATCTTGTTAGCAGATGAAATATCTACAGAAAATATATTCAAAGATGAAAAATTGACAATTGAAGATGTAAGCAAATGGCTTACAAGTAGCAAGGAAGTTGATGTTTCTACTAGAGCATATGAATGGACAATGGACTGGATTTCACAAAATATTAAGAAATTCAAAGATACAGATGGCAATATTGGAGAAGTTTGGGGCAAATATAATGAAGAAGAAGATACTTGCCTTGTAAATAAAACAGTATATGCTGAAGCACTAAACAAAGCAGGTTTTGATTTTACAGCAGTAATAAGAAATTTTGCAGATAGAAATCAAATTGAAAGAAACACACAAGGAAAATTTACACACTCAACGAAAGCATATGGAATAAAAGCAAATTATATCAAATTTAGATTAGAACCTGAAAAATCAGATATTGCTTATGAAGAAAATTATCAACAAAGCATGGAGGATCTACCTTTTTAGGTCTAACCTAAAAAGCAACAGGTTAGACCAAGGTTAGACCACCGCAAAGTTAGAAAACAAGCGACTTATGTAAAATAAAAAATTAAAAGTCTAACCTCTAACAAAATAATATTATCATATGGCGAATTTTTAATAAAATCCTAAAAAATAAAATTTCTAAAAAAATATAAATATATCCGCTGAAAAAGGTTAGACAGGTTAGACCATTATATAAATTGCATATTTGAGATATGTAAAAAATTAAAATTGGAGGTTAGACCAAATGAAAAGTCAAGAAGAAATAATAAATGATTCTATAAAATGTGAAACGCCTCCTGATGATTACAATATTATAGAAACTAATTGCTTTTTATCATTGAAACACTTACTTGTAATGTATCACAATAAGCAGATAAGTCCTGAAAAAGCAACAAAATTAAAACAAAAAGCATTAGTTGCTTATGAGAAAGATAAAAAGCAGCAGGAATTTTGGAACTCTATTTATCAGGAGCACATCCAACATATAAAAGATACAGAAAATGCAAGAGTTAAGTTACACAAAATGTTAAATGGAAAAGATGAATACAACAGGCCAATAACTGAAGAAACACTTTGTGAAACTATAAATACTTGTATGGAAATTATATCAACTATATTTAAGGGGGAATTTGTATGATCATAGTTAGTCAAAATAAAGATGAAATAGTAAACTTTGATAATATCATAAACATTATGATTACTGATTGCGATGGGGATTTTGTAATATCAGCAATTGCATTAGTTGGTGTAGATGATGTTTATAGAGAATTAGGATATTACACAACAGAAAGAAGAGCAAAGGAAATATTAAAAGAAATTACGCAAAAATATACACATATTCCATATAAAAAATATGGAAACGATTATATAAAACAAAATCAAGTGTATGAAATGCCAAAGGAGTGAAAGAAAAATGGAAAAACCAACAATATGTAGATATTGTGGAAGTCCAGTTGTATATACATCAAATGCAGAAATATATGGTCGAGAATATGGAGAAGGAAAATGTTATTTGTGTAGGAATTGTAGAGCATTCGTAGGAGTACATCCTGGAACAGATATACCACTTGGAACATTAGCAAATGAAGAACTACGAAGATACAGAAAAACAGCACATTTCTATTTTGATCAAATATGGATGCAACCATTAAGAATTACAACGAGATATAAAGCTTATGACTGGTTATCAAAACAATTAGGAATTTCAAAAGAATATACACATATTGGTATGTTTGAAAAAGAAGAATGTGTAAAAACAATTGAACTTTCACAAGCAAGAATAGAAAAATACAAAAAGAGAAAGGAGCAGAGAAATGAAACATTTTAAAGATGGTCAAATAGTAGCTTATATACCTTTAGGTGCAAATGATATGTTTTATAAGGTAGAAGTAGGAAAAATAAAAAGGATAGATGGAGATTATGCTTTTGTATATTTCCATTCAGGAGATACTGCAGCAAAAACTTTATTAAGAGACCTTTATCCAATAGAAAATGATTATTGCCTAAAAGATGCTTTGCTTGGGGTAGGTGGTTTAGTATGAGTTTAGTATTAAGAGATTACCAACAAGAATGTCACGATCTAATTGAAACTTTAGATCCAGGAGCATACTTAATACAAATGGCCACAGGATTAGGAAAAACAGCAACCTTCACAACTCTAAAAAGAAAAGGCCGTGTATTAGTCCTAGCACATAGAGAAGAACTAGTTACACAGCCAATCAAATACTATGACTGCCCTGTTGGAATTGAAATGGCGAATCACAAATCCAACGGAGAAGATGTTGTCATAGCATCTGTACAAAGTATAATACATAGATTAGATAAATTCAAGCCTAATGACTTCGATATGATAATTACAGATGAAGCACATCATGCTGCAGCAAAATCATACAGGAAGATATATGAATATTTTAGGCCAAGATTACATTTAGGATTTACAGCAACACCAAACAGGGGGGATAATGTAAGGCTTGATGATATATACCAGGACATTATATTTGAAAGAGATATTAAGTGGGCAATTCAAAATAAATATTTAACAGATATCTATTGTATGAGAGTAAATATAGGTTATGACATTTCAAAAGTAGCAAGAAGAATGGGCGACTTTGCACCAGGAGAACTTGAAGAAGCAATGAACCAAGATGTATTGAATAATGCAATAGCAGAGGCTTACAAGAAATATGCAAAAGGTCAAACTTTAATATTTGCGTGTAGTGTAGATCACGCAGAAGCAATTGCAGAGAAAATACCAGGAGCAGTTGCAGTAACAGCAAAAACAAAAAATAGGGATGAACTTATTAAGAAGTTTACAAATAGAGAAATACCTGTACTTGTAAATTGTATGATATTCACAGAAGGAACGGACATGCCACTTGTTGAAACTGTTATGATTGCAAGGCCAACAAGCAATAGTTCTTTATATACGCAAATGGTAGGAAGAGGATTAAGACTTTATCCAGGAAAAGAAAAATTGACATTGATAGATTTAGTTGGAACAACAGGAAGAGCAAACTTATGCACAGCACCATCCTTACTTGGAATAGATTTGAATACTGTTCCTGCAAGCAAACAAGATGAAATAATAGGAGACTTATTTGAACTACCTGATCTAATTACTAAAAAATCAGATTGTCCTGCTAGTTGGATAAGAAATGTTGAAATAGTTAATTTATGGGCAAAAGAACAAGAGTATAACACACACGGAGTCAATTATTTCAAAATGCCAAATGGTGATATGGTTGTTAGTATTCCAAAGAAAAAAATAAGAATACCTGCACAAGATGAATTAGGAAAACAACAATAGGTGGCCAAAAAATGAGTATGCAAAGAGCATTAGATAAGGTATTTCTATATTTACAAGAAGAATATCCACAATATGAGTATATTTGGAATGTTGAAAATATGAAAAAGTGGGGTAAATATCCTGCAAGAGAAAAACAAATTGAAAGCATAAAAAGATTCATGAAAGATTTTGATACAGAAAATTTAAATAAAATGCAGGCCACACAAATATTAAATAGATTATTTTATAGGTAGGTAAAAATATGGGATATGGAAAAAGCATAGGAAGTTATTTAGTAGATATAATAAAAGCCGAAAGAATTAAGAGTTGCGAAATGTGTGTGAAAAAGAAAACTATGGAATGTCCTAATTCTAGTTTGTGCTATAACGCAGAAAACCGACCTTATTTTAAAAGCAAATTAGATAGATAGGAGTAATAAAAATGCCAAGAAGAGGATTTATATTTGAAAACCAAGTCAAAAAAGTATGTGAATATGTAGAAGCAATAGGTGGACACGCACACAAAAATCACGCAGAAAGATTACAGGATGGAACTTACATAAAAGGAGAGCCTTTTGACTATGAGATATTTCTACCAAATTATAAAGCTGTTTTTGATGCAAAAGAGTGTAAAACTAACAAATGGCATATGGTTGATAAAGATATTAGACAATGCGATGAAATGAAAAAGTGCAAAAACGCAGGCCTCAAAGCATATTTCCTTATATGTTTTGAAGGCCACGATGTAAGAATGATAGATGTTGACACAGCAATAGAAATTTTAAAATACGGAAGCAAGACAATACCTGCAGCAGATAATCCAAAATGGGATTTAATTGAAATATTAGGAGGTAGAAATTTATGAACAAAAGGTGTACTAATTGTGGAAAGTTTCCCTTTTGTAAAGATATAAAAGAACCAGGAAAACCAACTGACTGTGAAAAGTGGGTAAAAAGAAATTTAAAGGAGGTACAAAAAGATGAAGTGTACAGGAAAAGAATGGGATACTTGTAGAGTAGAAAAAATGGGATGCACAGGATGTTATTATGATGAAATAGAAGTAAATGAATATTTAAGAACAGAATCAGGAGATATTTTTAAAGTAGATGAAGAAAAGAAAATTCTGCAAGGATTAAAATTTTTAGATGTTCAATATGGAAACATTATAAAGCATAGTAAAGATGCAACTGAAATGATATTTGAAAAAGATATTATTAAATATAAAGTTAATAATAGTAATTCAAAAATTGGAGAAGTAAAAAAATTCAAGAATGCTATAACAGGAAAAATATATTTAGGTGTTG